>ERZ808278.524-NODE-524-length-24051-cov-5.983414_pt1 | contig 24051 bp, 25 predicted proteins | sample MGYA00521239_ERZ808278 | MGnify/ENA primary metagenome ERZ808278 (study PRJEB31516, sample SAMN03275600) | gut metagenome | biome: mammalia-associated habitat; material: feces | host: Papio cynocephalus | place: Kenya | collected 2012-07-17 ... | reverse complement strand
TCAACAACACAAATGGAGAATCTTTTTTAATCATCTTTAAAAGAGTAGAATATGGAATATGCAAAATAGGAGAAAGCATTTGAGCCAATTCTTCCGGTGAATGGTCTTCCATATCAGCTTTTCTCAAGAAAATATCAAACAAAACCTTATCAGTCGCAAGTTTTATACCATTTCTATCGTAAATATCACCACGCAAAACAAATGTATTAGCCATTCTTTGACGTTTAGCCTTGATACGATAATGTTTTAAATCTAAAACCTGCAAACAAAACAAATGGATAATCAAAGCAATGGCAAATATAGCAAACCCTACTTGCCAACAACCTAGCCTTTTATCAAGCATTTTAAATTGTTTTTCTTTTCTTTTATCCATCTCAACCCATTTTTACTTAATTTTACCACTAAAAATGCAGTTTGAGAAATTATTAACAAATATGAATAAGCCTTCACTAAGGCTTTTAAAAGAATTTACTTATTCTCAAAAAATTATTAATATCCGATTGAATATGAGAATAATTTATCATTATTGATTTTCTTATCAACAACGCTAACAGAATTAACTTCTGGAACTTCGAGAACTTGTTTTGCTCTAGTTAAAGTTTTATTTTTTTGCATTGTCATATCAACATTGTTGAAAGATTTTAATTTATCAAGTTTGTATTGTAATTCAGAATTTTCATCATTTAATGCAACAATTTGTTTGCTCATTTTATTCATTTTCATTTCGTTAACGCTAACAAAGTAGTAGCTAAACATTGAAACTACAATGAAGATACCTAAAATTACGCATAAAGTTGTATTAATTTTTCTAATATACATTTCTCTCTCTGATAATTCTTTAGGAAAGTAACCTTCAATAACTTGAGTTTGTTGTTGAAGACTTTCGATTTCGTCAAGATAATTATACTCTAGATTTTCTTTCACAAAATCATTCGTATGTTGCATATTATTAGTTAATTGTTGTAACAAAATTTTATCCCTAATTACTTTTTAATATATTTTGCAATTCTAAGTTTTGCACTTCTCGAAGGCGGGTTTTCATCTAATTCTTCTTTACTTGCTATAATTGGTTTTTTAACCAATAGGGTTAGCAGAGGTCCTCCACATTTGCAGATAGGTTCAGACATATCACATCTGCAAGATTTTGAATATTGTTTAAATGTTTCTTTTACTATTCTGTCTTCTAACGAATGGAAACTTATTACTGATATTATAGCACCCTCACCTAATAAATCAAACAAATTATTTAAAGTTTCTTTTACGTTTTTTAACTCATTATTTACTTCAATTCTGATAGCCTGAAACACTCTTGTAGCAGGGTGTAGACGACTCTTTGTATAAGGCAAAGCATGACGTACAATTTCTGCCAATTCAGTAGTTGTTTCTATTGGTTTTTCGGCTCTTTTTTCTACAATTCTACGAGCAACTTTTCTTGAAAATCTTTCTTCTCCATATTCAAAGAAAATTTTAGCTAAATCGCTCTCGCTGTACGAATTTACAACATCATAAGCCGAAAAATCAGCGTCTTTATTAAATCTCATATCTAATGGAGCTTCTTTTGTGAAAGAAAAACCTCGTTCTTTTTTCGTTAATTGATGGTACGAAGCGCCCAAATCAAAAAGAATTCCGCCTGTTATTTTTTCATAACCCAATTCGTGTAAAACTTTCTTAACATTTGTATAAGAGTCTTTCACTATTGTTAAGTTTTTGTAATCTTTTAATCTCTCTTTTGCAAAATTTATTGCATCGTCATCAATGTCAAACGAAATCAAATGGCTGTTTGGAGTCATACGTTTAAGAATTTCTTCACTATGACCACCGCCACCTAAAGTTGCATCAACAAATAGAGCATCTTTTGAAAAATCAAAATACTCTACTGCTTCATTTTTCATTACTGTATAATGTGTAAATTCTTCCATAAGAAAATTTTAACACAAAATCTCTGCCCAAATTGATTTTTGGTCAGAATAAAATTTTACCGTTTTGATTTAATGTCTAGTTTTTAGCAGATAATTCTTCCCAGATGCTAGGAATAATTACGCATGCTGAGTAAACAATAAATCCTAAAACGATTAAAGTGATGGGTAACATGTATGGCGCTCCTGTACACTTTCGGTGTACACTATATAAGTTCCACATGTAATTGCATTTATAACGTGTTTAATATACAATTAAAACCACTATGGACAAGGATTTCAGCCTATTATTTAAAGATTTATGTTGCTCAAGATGTAAAGAGGATTTTGACGATAATTCTGTTGAAATTATTCGTGAAGAACCTCAACTTTTGGTTATAAAATTAACTTGCCAACATTGCGGAAAAGATTTTGGATATTCGTTTTTAGGTTTGAATAATTTAAAAGTAGAAAAAAGAGAAGATTTAATTTTAGAGAAAAACAACAGACCAAACATTTCATCAGATGATGTAATTGATGCACACATCTTTATCAAAAACCTTGATGAAACATGGCAAAAGTATTTGCCAAAAATTGAAGAGGGATAAAATGTCAGAATTTTAACCAACTATAATTGGTCAAATAATGAGTGAGTTGTGAATAGTGAGTAGGACTTTGTCATTGCGAGAAGCTTGCGACGAAGCAATCTTTGATTGCATAGACAGAAAACCGTAGTGACATGGCAATCAAAAAACTGTCACCCTGAATTTATTTGACTGCTTTTTCCGAAATCTTTGATTTCGTGAAAAATGTCTGGTTTCTCCACAGGGTCTTACCAACGTTGCATTTTACCATTCAACGAAAATATATTTTTACGTCCAAATTACGCATTTAAAACTTGCAAGATGCTGAAACAAGTTCAGCATGACAATATGGATATATTCCTACTCACTACTCACTCTAGTCTATTCACTAGTTCTTAGCTTCTTCTTCTGTATGTTCTTCTACTTGGAATGGTTCTCTAACTACAACCAACAATTTTGTAATTCTTACGCCGTCAACTTCTTTTACAGTAAGAGTAAGATTTTTCCATTCAATAGAGTCATTAACTTGTGCAATTCTACCTAAAACTTTTAAAACGACACCGCCGATTGTATCAACGTCTTCTTCTTCAAACAATTCTTCGTCTATGTCAAAGAATTCTGCCATTTCGTCAAGTCTAACCATTGCATTTGCAAGGTAAATATTTTCATCTAATTTTTTAATGTCTAATTCTTCTTCTTCGTCAAATTCGTCTTGAACTTCACCAAAGATTTCTTCAAATACGTCTTCAAGTGTAATCAAACCAGCTGTACCACCGAATTCATCAACAACAATCGCAATTTGAGCTTGTTGTTTTTTAAATTCAATAATAATGTTATCCATTGTGATTGTTTCTGGAACACAAAGAATTGGTCTCAAAAGGTTTTCAATCTTAAATTCGTCATTATTAACATTGCATGCGTAAATATCTTTAACGTGTAAAAATCCTACGATATCATCAATATCATCACCATAAATCGGATATCTTGTATATTGATTTTCCACAGTAAATTTTTTCAATTCGTCAAAAGTAATATTTTTTGGCAAACAAATCAAGTCTGTTCTAGGTATCATAACTTGTTTTGCAGTCAAATCTGAGAATTTGAACGCATTATGTAAAATATCTTTTTCTGTTTCGTTAAGTACACCTTCTTTAAAACTTGCATCAACAAGCATGTCAAGTTCTTCAGTAGAGTGAGCGAAAGATTCTTTTGGTCTTTCAATTTTCATTAATTTCAATACGAAATTGCAGAAACCATTTAGTAATGCAACAAATGGATTGAACACAACTGCAATTAAGTGTGTTGGTTTTGCAATAAACAAAGCAGTTTCGTCTGTATATTGCAAAGAAATCAATTTTGGAACTTGTTCACCCAATGAAACATGTAAGAATGTAACAAGTAGGAATGAAATAATTGAAGATACAGTATGTAAAGCAACAATTTGTGAGCCATGAGGAATTATGCTAAACATAGATTGTATAATTGATACAATTGTAGCTTCGCCAACCCAACCAATTGCGATACTTGCGATTGTTACACCGAATTGAGCAACGCCTACAACTCTGTCTATATCTGAAATTTGTTTAAGAACTAAATCTGCTGTTTTGTTGCCTTGCTTTGCCAACTCTTCCATTCTTGTTTTTCTTACTTTAACAAGTGAAAATTCAACAGCTACGAAAAAAGCATTTGTAAATAGTAAAAACGCTATTATAAAAAACTTAAACAGGGTACTGACAATACCGTCCATTAATTATTATTCCTTTTCTCTTAATAATTTTATATGTTATAATACAATAGAAAAAAAATCAATCATATGTATACATTAAAAGGAAAAAATTTTGAGATTAGATAAATTTTTAAAGGTTTCAAGACTAATAAAGAGAAGAACTGTAGCGAACGAAATATCTGATACAGGAAGAGTTTACGTAAACGGTAACATTGCAAAACCCGCTAAAACATTAAAAGTTGGCGATATTATTAAAATTGAATATGCAAACAAAAATGTTGTCGTTAAGGTTTTAACAATTCCAACAGGAAACGTTAGTATTCAACAAGCAAGCGAACTTTACGAAATTATTGAAGAGTAAAATTATTCAATATTTAAAAATTTATGAACTTGCGGAATTAGTCTAACATTTTCATATTCATTTAAAAATTTATCAAAAACATTCTCAATAACAGGAGTAGGAATTTCTAATTTCATTCCATTCATTTTTGGTTGAAGAACTATTTGAAAATCATATTTTTTAGCTAATTCAACGCTCTTTTTAATTTCTTCATCAGTAATATTTTCATCAAAAACGATTTTTGCAAAAAGTCTTTGTTTGTAACAATCATATTGCTTTGTCATCGCACAATTTATTATTGCATTTTTAACAGCCTTAAAAAATTCGTCATGTAATTCAAAAGAATTTTTAATACCAGATGATGAAGGTAATTTTATATCAGCTGAAACGTAATCAATATTATCAAAAACTTTTTCTAACCCTTTTGTAACAGTCGCATTTGTTTCAAGATAAATAGGCTTTTTAACTTTTGTCAAAAATTCCGATAAAAAGTCAACCCATAAAAGAGGTTCGCCACCAGTCAAAGAAATTGAATGAATTTTGTCAAAACCTTCATAAGTTTTAATTTTTTCTAACAATTCGTCTGGAGTAAATTCCATGCAATCTTTTGCATCAAAATCAGTATCACAATAATTACATTTTAGATTGCAACCACAAAATCTTATGAACATTTGTTTATGACCAACAAAAGGACCTTCGCCTTGAGTTGAAATAAATATTTCTTTTACTTTCGCTTTCATTATTTAACAGTTTCCTTATTTGCAAGCTCTTGAAGTTTTTTGTACAAATCTTTTTCTTCCTTTGACAAATCTTTAGGAATATCAATTTTAATAGTGACGATTAAATCGCCTGTCTTGTTACCTTTTTTCAAACCTTGATTTGCAAGACGATATTTTTGACCCTGAGAAGTTCCTGCCATAACCTTCATAGACACTTTGCCGTCTGGTACTACAATTTCTTGAGTTGAACCTAAAACAGCATCTTGTGGAGGAATAACAAGAGTGTAATTAATATTTAACCCGTCGTATTTGTAAATATCACTATTTTCGATTTGTACATTCAAGTACAAATCACCATTTTTACCACCATTGATACCTTTGTTACCTTCATTTGGAATACGGATTTTTGAACCATGTTTTACAGCTGGCGGAATTTTTACAGTGATTTTTTTATGGTTATGTTCTTCGCCTTTACCATTACAAGCTCTGCATTGAGTTTGGTTAATGAATTTTCTACCATTACAAGCCTTGCAAGGTTCTGTTACAAGAATATTAACGGTTTTGTTGCAACCATTAATTGATTCAAGCATGGTAAGCATAACTTCGCAAGTTATGTCATCACCATTTTTTGGAGCTTCTTTTTTAGGTTTTTGTTTTGGTCTTGAAGATTGTTTATGTTTTAAACCTCCTAAAATATCGTTTAAAACATTTGAAAAACCTTGTTGTTTGTCGTGTTCACGAGCTTGTTTATAAGCTTTATCTGCCTCTTTTTTTTGAGAAGCTTCTTTTGCTTCACGAGCTTTTTCAGCGTTAATTCTTTCTTGACGTGCTTTTCTTTCGGCAATAATACCTTTTAGCATGTCATATTTTTGTTTTTGAGCAGAATCACTCAAAACTTCATACGCTTCTGTTATTTTTTTGAATTTTGCAACACTTTCTTCGTCATTACCACAAACATCAGGGTGATATTGACGGGCTAATTTTCTGTACGCAGATTTGATTTCAGCCGACTCAGCTGAAATATCAACTCCTAAAATCTCGTAGTAATTAACCTTTATGTCCATATATTTATCATACAGGCTTTTTACAAAAAAACAATAGCCTTTTTAATTAACCTCTTTCAATATAACTAAAGTTTTTTCTAACTCAGAAAGAAGTGCTGACGTTTGTTTTCTAATAGCCTCTGGGCTGTAAATTGCGCCCTCTGCACTGTATGGAAGATAAGGATTGTACAAACGTGATTCATATTTTATTGCAGCAAGATAATGTGATTGAAAATCAATTTCTACAAGCTTTTGGAAAGAAATGTAATAAGCTTCTGGTCTATCCTTGTATTTTGATTTGAAATAGCTCATCCAATCATTGAAAGTATTTACACGAGCAACAAATCTTTGAATATTCATATCACGATTAATAGCCTCAATCATTGATTCGACAAGAGGTATAGCATCATTAATATCTTTTGTGTATGGAGAAATTTTTTGTCTTTTGATAATCAAATCTATGTATGCTGGATTATCACGAGGAACAGGTTTTAATTCGTTTTTGTCTCTAAATGTTTCAACATTGTCAAATGCAGGACGAGCAAGTTCAGAACGTTGCTTGTCAAATCTTTGAGTAAGATCAGGCAACGTACCTAAATATCCTCTTCTGATTTCGCCAGTTGCACTATCTGTCGCTGTAAAACCAATATTTACAGTTGCAAAAAAGAATATGAAAATTGAAACGATTAACTTTTTCATAATATAATTATACATTTCTTTTAATGAAAATTTCCAAAATGTAAAGAATATATACTTTAAGTAAAATGTGTAGTAAACTTTTCTTATGAAAATTTGTATTATTCCAATTGACAATAGACCTGTTTGCTACAACCTAATTCAAGACATAGCAAACATTGATAAAAACATTGAACTCTATCTTCCAGATAGAAAACTTTTAGGAGATTTAACAAAAAATGCCGATATAGAAGGTATTTTGAACTGGTTAAAAGATTTACCTAAAATGGATAAAATGGTTTTATCACTTGATACTATTGCGTATGGGGGACTTATTCCTTCCCGCAGAAGTCCTGCAACTTTTGAGAAAATAAAAAATAGAATAAATAATTTAAAAGAAATTTTAAAATCAAAAGAGGCTGAAATTCACGCATTTTCTAGCATTATGAGAATTTCTAATAATAATGTAAATCAAGAAGAAAAAGAATATTGGAATAAATACGGAAAGAAAATTTTTGAATACTCTTTCAACTTACACAAAAACGGCTCAGCTGAAACTGATGTGCCACAAGAGATTTTAGACGATTACTTATCAACAAGAAAAAGAAATTTTGAAATAAATAAGATTTATTTAGATTGGCAAAAAGAAGGTCTTTTCAAGACACTTGTATTTTCAAAAGACGACTGCGCAGAGTACGGCTTGAATGTAAGAGAAGCGCAAGAGTTGGAAAAATTAGGAGGCTTCACAAAAACAGGCGCTGATGAAATACCTCTTTCACTATTTTCTCGAGCAATTGATAAAAAAATAAAAGTTGCGCCAATATTTCTTGAAGATAGCCAAAAACATTTAATTTCAAACTATGAAGATGTTTCAATTGAACGTAGCGTTTTATCTCAAATAGAACTTGGCGGAATGGAAGTTACGACAGAAGAAAACGCTGATATTATTTTAATCGTAAACAATTTCAAAAATAATCAAGGCGAAATTGTTATGAAAAAATCAACAGAACCTTTTAGTGGCAAATTAGTTTTACCTAAAAAACCTTACGCCATTGCAGACGTAAGATTTGCAAACGGCTCAGATAATAATTTTGCAGACGAAGTTTTAAAAAATATTGATAAAAACTTTTATGGATATAGTGCTTGGAACACCAGCGCAAATACTTTGGGTTCTTTACTTTGCGCCATGAAGGTTAAATTTAATGCAGAAAAATATTCGGATAAAGATTTTAAAAAACTACAATTAATAAGATTTTTAGACGATTGGGCTTATCAAGCAAACGTTAGACAACAAATTACAGAAACAAAAATAGATAAGGAAATGAAGGCTTTTGAAGATAGATTAAAAGAAGTTTTTGAGGTTGATTTCAACGCAAAATATTCTTTCCCTTGGAATAGATTATTTGAAATAGAGGTACAAGTTGAATTTAATTGATATACTTTTTTTAGCCGTAGCACTTTCAATCGATGCAACAGCAGCAGCTTTTGCATACGGAATGTGTTTTAACGAAAAAAGATTAAAAAATTCACTTTCACTTGCAACATTTTGTGGCGTATTTCAGGGAATAATGCCAATTATCGGCTATTATATTTTGACCTCTTATACAGATTTTTTAGAACCATTTTCTAAATGGATTGTTTTTGCAATCTTCTTGTTATTGGGCTTGAACATTATAAAAGATGCACTTGACGACGAATGTGAAGAAATCAAATGCCTTGATTTAAAATGTTTGTTTGCAGTAGCAATCGCAACAAGTATTGATGCACTTGCAGCAGGGGCAGGCTTGGCACTAGAAAGAGTTTCAATCTTCAAAGCTTCTGCACTAATCGCTCTAGTAACTTTCATAAACACAATGCTAGGTTTTTGGGAAGGAAACACATTAAAAAAATTCCCTACAAAAATTTTGAAAATTTTCACCGGATTGTTACTGATATTGTTAGCAATAAAGGCATTGATATAGAGAATAGTGAATAGACGCTCCCTTCTCCCAATGTAATGGGAGAAGCGGATTGTTGCCAGAGAGCGAAGTGCTTTTGCGAAGCAAAACACGAAGACTCGTTTAACGGCAACAACCAAGCAAGATGTCCGAAGGGCAGATGAGGGTTAAAAATAACAAAAACCCTCACCGATTTTTTATGCACTCATAAATTCGTGCAAAAAATCTCCTCTAAAAAATTCTACGCTCGCATTAAACGGCAACGCTCACAACTGCAACGAAAAGATCAACGTTTTCGTTGACAGTTGTTCGACTCTCGTTTCGCTCGTGCCTCTGCTCGCTTGGGCGAGGGGGAATGTAAAACGTAGGTCGGGTTCAACAATTTCATTGAACCGACAAAAGACAGAGAGGCGAAGCCAAAGGCTTCGCCTCTCTGTTAAATTTTAGTTTGCTGAAACAATTTCAGTTTCGGTTTTAGGCTTCCGATAAAGCCTTTTTAGCTTTTGCTAATTTTGTTTGTTCAGCTTCTATTTGTTTATCAAGACTATCAATAGCCCTTTGTGCAGTTTCCATTGCTGTTTTCAGTGCACTTTTTTGAGAAGAATTAATAGCATTTTTGTATACTTTTTCTATTTTAGATAATTTTGACTCTTGAGAACTTTTTAAAGAATTCAAATTTTCTATTGTAGATTCTATAGTCGCAATTTCTTTCTTGATATTTTCTACTTCTGTTTTTGAATCTGCATATTTTTGAACTTTCTTATCAGATAATTTAGAATTATTTCCTTCTAACTCATCAAAAGACAAATCACCGTCTATTTCATACTTAACTTCTTTACTATCATCAGATTTTAAAGAAGTTGAATTATTCAAAATACGGTTATTAGATATTTGTAATGTATTGATATATTTACTTCTTACTTGCGTTAATTTCAAAAAAGTAGCTTGCTTATTATTAACAACAGTCATTTTGTTCCTTTCAATACACATTTCCACACCAATTTCTTGGCACATGCATTTTATCGACAAATCGACCAAAAACTTTATAGTATACCACATATCATATCATATCATATCATATAGTGCATTATACTTGAGTTTTGACTATTTTAAATTCGTTTTTACAATTGTTTACAATTGAAAATTTATATACTTTTGAATAGAGCATATTCCCTTCTCCCAACGATGAGAGAAGGTGGGCGAAGCTCGGTTGAGGGTTTCCTTCAATTTTTACCCTCACCGATTTTTTATGCACTCATAAATTCGTGCAAAAAATCTCCTCTCCCCTTTGTGGCGAGGAGAAACTCTGAATTAAAATCAAGACTGCACACCGTCTCACGCATTTTAAAAACCCCACTTTCGTGGGGTTTTAGCGTAATTTTCCTTTCAATCTCATAATTAAAAATTACCTTCTTTTTACTTCCGTGCATTTTGTATGCTCGCTTCCGTGCTCGCATTTGACTTCCGTGTCTTTGTTCAGTAAACTTCCTTGTCTACCTAGCTTCCGTGCCGTTTTTACGTTCGCTTCCTTGCTTACGCTTTTACCAAAAACTTCATGTTGTCCAAAATCAAAGGTTTTACCAAATCGATAATGTTTTTTGATTTTACTAAGCAATCAACAATTCCTTTTGGATATTTAAGATAATGATTTGTTGAACATAATGCCACAATCTTACTCGCTTCAAGTGCGTTCATTGATGAAATATCCATTTTCAAGTGTTTGCAATCCGTTGCTTCAATGTGTTTTTTTACTGAATTAATTTTTAATTCGGTATTGCTACCTTGTGGAGTAAAATAACCTTGCATATTTTCTTCTCATAATCTCTTAACACTTACTTTATCGACTTATGTATTTTTTTCTTAACCTTTATTGTAAAAATCTAGTACAAATGGTGTAGGTTATTGTATAATATTTCTACAGATGAGGGTTTAAAATGTTGACAAAATCAATAACAGATATAGCTAAAGAGGTTTTAAAAATAGAAGCTGATTCTATTAATAGACTTATTGAAAGATTTAACGAAGAAGAATTTAACAAAGCAATAGACTTAATGTACAACTGCAAAGGTCGTGTAATTGTTACAGGTATGGGAAAATCTGGTTTAGTAGGAAAGAAAATTGCAGCAACGCTTTCATCTACTGGAACTCCTTCATACTTCTTACACCCAGCAGAAAGCACACACGGCGATTCTGGTATGGTAACAAGAGATGATGTTGTCGTTGCTATTTCAAACAGTGGCGAAACTCAAGAACTACTTAACTTATTACCATTCATCAAAAGATTTAATTTACCATTAATCGGTATGAGCGGAAACTTTGACTCAACTCTAATTCACGCATCAGATGTTAAAATCGATATCTCTGTTGAAAAAGAAGCTTGTCCTCTAGGTAAAGCACCAACAGCTAGTACAACTGCAACACTTGCAATGGGTGATGCTATGGCAGTTTGCTTATTAGAAAAAAGAGGTTTCACAGCAGAAGACTTCTTAATCTTCCACCCATCTGGAAGTCTTGGCAAAGGTTTATTATACAGAGTTTCAGACCTTATGAGAAGTGATAATTTACCTATCGTAAATGAAAACGAACAATTTATCACAACTCTTGAAACAGTTGATAGCCACAAGCTTGGTTTAGCTCTTATCGTCAATGACAACAACACTTTAACAGGTATCTTAACAGACGGAGACATCAGAAGAACACTTTTAAAACACAAAGATGTTGAACATCTTTTGGTAAAAGATGTTATGACAAAATCTCCAAAAACAGTTGAAAAATCATCTTATGCAGCAGGTGCATTGCATACAATGGAAAAATATTCTATTACTGCATTGCCAATTTTAGACGAAAACTCTAAGCCAATCGGTATTTTGCACATTCACGATTTACTAAAAGCAGGAGTTGCATAATATGGCTACAATTGAAGAAAAAGCAAAAAAAATAAAATTATTAGCATTCGATGTTGACGGTGTAATGACTGACGGCGGTTTACTTTTCACAGAAGACGGAAAAGAAATTAAAAAATACAATGCCAAAGACGGTCAAGGAATTGCAAATTGCATAAAAGCAGGTCTTACAGTTGCAATAATTACCGCGCGTCAAAACGGAACAGTTTCACACAGATTTGAAAACTTAAAAGTTCAAGAAATTCATCAAGGCATAAAAAACAAAATCGTAAAACTTGATGAACTTTTAGAAAAATATCATCTTACTTACGAAGAAGTATCTTACATGGGAGACGACCTACCAGATATTTGCATTCTAGAACAAGTTGGACTTGCAACTTGCCCAAACGATGCAGTAGATGAAGTTAAATCAAAATGTAATTTCATATCTTCAAAAGACGGTGGACGAGGTGCAGTTAGAGAATTGACTGACCTTGTATTAAAATCACAAAATAAATTATAAAAATAAGGAGAAATAATTATGTACGAAGTAAAAGCTCAATTGTCTTTTTCAGCAGCACACCACTTACTAAACTATGACGGCGAATGTGAACATCAACACGGTCATAACTGGTTGGTAGAAGCTTTTGTTAGAGGCGATATTTTAGATAAAAGCAACATCTTAGTTGATTTCAAAAGATTAAAAGCTGAATTGAGAAAAGTTTTAGCATATCTTGATCACCAAGATATTAACGAATTACCAGAATTCAAAAACGAAAGTCCTTCAAGTGAAATGTTAGCTTACTACATTTATACAAAATTGAAAGAGACTTTTGTAGAATTATACAGAATTAACGTTTGGGAAACTCCAGAATCTTGTGCTGGTTACTTTGAGGAAGACTAATTATGTTGACATTGACTAGTGCAGTTATAACAGGTGCCGTTCAAGGATTGAGCGAATTTTTGCCAATCTCTAGTTCTGCTCACATTGTTTTTACAACAAGTATTTTAAAAATTTTAACAGGCGCAGATTATTCTATCGTAAATGCAGAAGATACCTTCTTTGATATCTTACTTCACTTTGGTACGCTTGTTTCTGTGCTTATTTACTTTAGAAAAATGCTTTGGGACATTATTGTAGAATTTTTTAAAGCAATCAAAAATAGAGATTTTTCTAATGAATATGCAAAATTGGGATTATACATCTTAATCGGTACAGTATTTACTGTCGCACTTGCTTATCCATTAAAAGATATTTGTGAACAATTGGTTTATAAACCAGAAATTGTTTCTATCCTTTTGATTGGAACAGGTATAATCTTATTCTTGAGTGAATATGTTTCAAAGAAATTTGATGCAAAAACAGACAAAATGTCTTTGAAAAAATCTATCATAATGGGTTTAGCTCAAGGTATGGCAGTATTTCCAGGATTATCACGTTCTGGTTTAACTATTGCATCAGGCTTGTTCTCTGGTTTAGACAGAACCACAGCAACTAAGTTCTCTTTCTTGCTTGTTATTCCAATCATTTTAGGTACATCAATTTTGTATCCAATTTTAGAAATTCACCCATCAGAACTTGTTGGATTTAATTGGACAAATATGGCAATAGGAACGATTGTTTCTGCAATAGTTGGTTATTTATGTATTAAATACTTCTTGATATTCGTATCAAAATTCTCATTAAAAATATTCGCATATTATTGCGTAATCGTTGGCGCAGTATTAGCAGTATTCTTCAATGTAATGGCATAAATTTCAAACTAACATAAAAGTAGGTCGGCTTTACTAAGCCGACAACACAGAGAGGCGAAGCCTATGGCTTCGTCTCTCTGTTATACAGTATTAAAATTATGTAAAGATATAGATTAAAATTCTTTAGTAGGTATAATTAATAGTAAAGGATAGGTGAAAATATGCCAGAAGTAATGGAAAGAAAACAAATTAAATATATAGATTTCAACTGCGATTTAGCTCAAAGTTTCGGTATTTACAAAAACAATTCAGAATTTGAAATTCTTGATTATGTTAGCTCAGTAAATATTTCAACAGGTTTTCACGCAGGTGATCCAATGACAATCAAGAATGCTTTATTAAAAGCAAAAGAAAAAAACGTAGCAATCGGTGCTCACATCGGTTTTGATGATATTCAAGGTTTTGGTTATAGAGAAATGCAATTAAGTGAAGAAGAAATTGAAACACTTGTTGTATACCAAGTTGGTGCAATTATGGCATTTGCAAAAGCTTATGGTGTAGAAATCGACCACGTAAGACCTCACGGCGCTATGTACGAAATGGCAGCAAAAGATTTCACATTTGCTTGCAACCTTGCTAAAGCCGTTAAAAAATGTTCAAAATGGCTTACTTTATACGGCGCAGTTGGCGACATCACTAAAAAAGCTGGTGAATTCGTTGGCATTGCAACAGCAAGCGAATTATTCTTAAACAAAATCTATAACGCAGATTTAACTTTAAATACGGATGCAGAAGAAAACAATGAAACAGATTTCGCAATCAACAGATTGAGAAAATTGTTATCAACATCTTCTGTTAACAACAATTTAGACGGTTCAACTCCTGTAGAAGTTGATTCTATCCACTTTGCTAACAAATATGTTAACTCAATGGAAATAATCAAATTGGCACACGATATTATTGAACCATCTCCAATCAACTACAACAAAGCTCGTTTAGCTGGTTGGTGCGAACAATAACAAGGACAATATTTATTTAAGAAAAAGAAGAGAACAAAAGGTTAGTTAGAAAATGAAAAAGAATTTAATAGATAAAGAATTACTAAATGATGCTAAATGGCTTATGCCAGGTTTGCAAATAAAAAGATGGTTTATACTTATCTTCTTAGGCTCATTATTCATCACAATCGGTGGTATGATATTTTTCAACCTAAGACCAGTATATTTCACAATGGAAATTATTAGAAAAGTTGCAACTCACGTAAACACTGATTTAATCGCATTAATCGTTATGTTTATCGGTGTAGTTTGTTTCTTCAAAGGTTGGCAAAAAACAAACCTTACAATCCTTGATGTAAAAGATTCAAAAGCAAAAGGCAACTTATTAGAATCATTATATAGAAGAAGAAAATTAAACAGAGGTCCAAAAATCGTTGCAATCGGTGGCGGTACTGGACTTTCAATGCTATTAAGAGGTATCAAAAATATCACTAACAACATCACTGCAGTTGTAACTGTAGGTGATGATGGTGGTTCATCTGGACGTTTAAGAGAAGAAATGGGCGTTCTTCCTCCTGGTGATATCAGAAACTGTATTGCAGCTTTAGCTGATAACGAAGATTTAATCACAAAACTTTTCCAATACAGATTTAAAACAGGTGAAGGTCTTGAAGGACACAGCTTTGGTAACTTATTCTTAACAGCTCTTTGTTCAATCACTGGTGATATGGTTAGAGCAATCAAAGAATCTTCAAATGTTTTATCAATCAGAGGTAGAGTATTACCTTCAACACTTGATAACATGAAGCTTGCAGCAGAATACGAAGACGGAACAATCGTTCACGGTGAAAGCAATATTCCAGAAGCACACAAAAAAATCAAAAGATTATTTACAGAACCTGAAAACTGTAAAGCTTTAGAAGACGTAATTGCAGCAATCAAAGACGCTGATTTAATTATTCTTGGCCCTGGTAGCTTGTACACAAGTGTTATTCCAAACTTGTTAATCAAAGAAATTGCAGACGAAGTTGTAAAAGCAAAAGCTAAAAAAATCTATGTTTGCAACATTATGTCTCAACCTGGTGAAACAGATAACTACTTAGTTTCAGACCATATCAACGCTTTATACAAACACGCAAACAGCGACCAACTTATTGATGCCGTTTTAGTAAACGACTTTTTACCACAAAATATGGCTCAAAAATACGAAGAAGCTGGTCAATTGCCTGTAAGACTTGATAGTGAAAATATTCACGTTGATGTTGTTGAAAAGAAATTAATTGAAGACAGCAAAGAAGGTCTTGTAAGACATAGCAGTTACCGTGTTGCAAGAGCTATTTATTACTGGTACAGAAAATCACAAAGAAAAGATAAAGATAAAAAATAATGAATTTTAATAACTCATTTTTGAATAATATTCTACAATATTTTCAAGTTGATTACACACAAATGGAAATTCCATTTATCAAAGATATCTTGAATTCAGAATTATTTGGGTTTGATCAACTGAATTACAATCTTAGAATTGTAATTTTATTGGTTCTTTTTATTGTTATTGTAAATCTTTTTTCAAAAATTACAAATTCAATTTTATTTAGACTAAAAAAAATCTATAATTTTTTGAGAATAAAATATAAAAACGCCACAGAAAAAAGATTTAATACTCTTATATCTACACAAATAAATAAGAAAATGACAAAGGTAACACAATTTATACTTGTTTGTCATTTTGAAGGATTGGAAGAAAACAAAAGTAAATTACATATTTTCAATGATTTTGTTAAAGCATTTTTAATCAATCAAGAGGCAAAAGTTAAGTATGAGCAAAACAGCATTGTCTTTAAGTTTGAAGAATTCTACAAAACAATAAACGGCATTGTAACACAGTTATATTTAACAAAAGAAGTATTTCAAAAAAAATTTCCAGAGTTAAAAATATACACTAGTGGTATAAACATTGAAGACGAAAACAATTATGAATCGCAAATAGACAAAATCATGGATATCAACAGACTAAAAATAAGTAGTAAATTTATAGTTTGCGATACGTCATTAAAATTCTATTACGACCTTGTAAATCCAAAATTATACGAATTTGAATCAAAAGGCGAATATCTATTGCAAAACCATACAATCGAATTATATACTATGATACCGCCGGTTGACCGTACATTGTAGTATTGATGTCAATTTCGATTGCATGTCGAATGAAGGAATGCGACATTAACAATAAATATGGATTTATTGTTGTTACATTTGAAAGATTAACTTTAGCCTTTTGAACTTCTGGCGCCAAAACATCTTGTTGTGCAGTTTGTTCAATACCGATTGAGGCTGTCATAGAGTGCTCTTTACTATCATGATTTAATCTTTTTAACAGCTCGTCTTTTGGGAACTTCTTATCACATGTAATAAAAATATCAACTGAATTTGTCGTTAATAGATTAATTTCAGCACCAATGTTACCATAATTTTTTGTAGTAATCATTATGGAAATTGAAGTATCATCATCTTTTGGAGGTTCAGCCCTTTTTGTTTCTACATCAAGCTTGAAGCCAACACCTTCTTCTAAAGGAAGCCAAGGAAGATATAAAAGCATAAGGTTTTTAATTGCAAGAGCTGTATCATTTTGAGATGAAGCCGAAATACTTGAATTGATAAGACTTATTGTATCTTGAATAGGCTTTGTATCAGTAATACCTTGACGTGTTGCAGTAGACATCTCTAAAACTAGGTTGTTTAGAGCTTGTTTACTGTGTTGTTGAATTTGAGAATTTAAAACACTCAAATTAATTTTTGAAGGTAGAACTTTTGCTGACACTTGTTTTTGCGCAAGTTGAGCTGCTTCTTGATTTTGAAGTTGTTTTAATTCTTGAGAAACCTCTTCTTGTAATTGTTCTGTTGGCGCTTGTGGACGCAATTCCACAGGACGTCTTATGTGGTTTCTCACACTGTCTCTCAAATTAGACATGTGTTCAAAACGCATATCATTAATCAATCGAGAATGTATTCTGTGATTAATAGTTGAAGGAGTTGGAGTAGGACGAGTTTCAGGTTCAGGCTGAATATTGTCAGTTATATTTGCTGCACCACCAGTAATGCCATTCGGTCTATTTGAATGGCTTGGGCGATTTGAAATATTCGGAATATTCGGTTGCGGTGGCAACGGTTGGTTTGGAACATTCGGACGATTTGGATTGTTCGGCATGTCCGGTCTGTTCGGGTTGTTCGGAATATTTGGTCTATTCGGAATGTTTGGTTGCGGTGGCAACGGTTGATTTGGAACATTCGGACGGTTTGGATTGTTTGGAATGTCCGGTCTGTTCGGATTGTTCGGAATATTTGGTTTATTCGGAACGTTTGGTTGCGGTGGCAACGGTTGGTTTGGAACATTCGGACGGTTTGGATTGTTTGGAATGTCCGGTCTGTTCGGATTGTTCGGAATATTTGGTCTATTCGGAACGTTTGGTTGCGGTGGCAATGGTTGGTTCGGAACATTTGGACGATTTGGGTTATTAGGAATGTTCGGTCTGTTTGGATTGTTTGGAACATTCGGTTTGTTATTTGGCAAATTTGGATTTTGCGGTTTTTGATTTATTTGATCTAGAGTTTTATCAAAAGCGTCGCTTGGTGTATTTGGAAGACGATTTGAAGGTTGTTTAATATCGTTCGGATCCTGTTTGCCATTTTGATGTTGTTGATTTTGATTAGGATTTTGAGGAACCTTATTACCTGTATTATTGTTATTTTTATCATTTGGTGGAACAAAAGGTGGTTGGACTTGTGGGTTATTAACATTCTGATTTGGTTGCTGCGGAACGTTATTACCTTGTTGTCCTTGATTTTGTGCAGGATTTTGAAGTTGTCCTTGTTGCCCCTGTTGATTTTGCTGAACATTATTAAATCTATTTTGAATAAACTCTTGCATGTTCAATCTATTTTGATTTTGTTGTAAGACATTATTCAAATTATTCAAAAACTGTTGATTTTGTTTTAGCGCTTCTTTCATTTGCGCCTCTGTCTTATCATTACCAAAAGTCATTAACAAATCAGTGATATTATCAGGTAATTGCAATAAATTTTTGATATAAATAGATCTGTCAACGCTCGCTAAATGATTCATTCTAACGTTTTGAGGCATCAGAATTTGTTGTTGCAGATTATTTATAAGATTATTCTGCATTTGTTTTACAAGATTTTGGGTTGAATTTTGTCCGCCCGCATCAGCATTGACAGCAGATGTTTGAACATTAATTTTTGATTGATTAATGTTCTGCTGATTAAATCGTCTTTGCAGAGCGTCTCTAATATTAAAGTCAACCATAGTATTATTATGCCCTAACGGTTAAAATGTGAAACAGGTAAATAAGATTGAGGGTAAGTATAATCTTCTTTAAAACCTGCATGTCTATACATCTTCAATGCAGGAATATTGTTTGTTTCACTTGTAACATTCAATTCGGTAATTTTTCTTTCGCCACTTTTAGCCCAATTTAGAATTGTTTCTGTTGTACGTTTTACTAAATGTTTTGAAAGTCCTTTACCTTGATGTTCTTTTTCTATACCTACAAGAGGAATATTTGCAATTGTACCGTTTATGTTTGCTAAGCAAATACCGCAAGGTCTTTTATTGCAGAATAAAATAAAGCTTGCATCTTTTAAGAAATCACCATAAACATTTTGTACAATTTTATCTAAAATATCTCTTGTACCGTCCATTGATTTGTAACGTGGGTCAAATAAAGCATCTGAAGCGTTTTTAAATGTTGAATGAATAATTCTAACTGCATCTTCAAAATAAATATCTTCCCACTTTTCAATTGAATAAGCTTCGTCCATTTCAGTCAAGTTCATTGAATGAAGGATATTTTCAGAAGTTTGCGTATTGAATAAAAATCTCAATACTGCTAAACCAACAAATTTGAACCCAAAATGAGAAATATCACAAGCAAAATCAGCTTGTGGTCCAAGCATTGGGTAGCAAACTACTTTGTCTTTTCTTTCTTTTTTAGTAACTTCTAAGAATTTTTCTATTAAAACTTTTCTTTTATTAACTGCATCTTCTTCGCCTAAGCAGTGAATTAAGTTTAGTTCAACACCTTCAGAAATAGCAGATGTATAAACCAAAAATGCAGTAGGAATATCATGTTCTAAAAGAACAATACATTTAATATAGTTTTTGTCTATTGATTCAAGAAATTCTTCGTACTCTAAAGGTTTAAGTTCAAACATATAATCTGAAACCGCTTTACTTTTAAAGTCATTATAGACTCCTTGAAAAATTTTATATAAATTACTTGTTAGTAATTCTGCTTTATATTTTTGTTCTTGTGTCATAATTATTCCTTATAAATAATGATGCATTTTTTCTTTTTTTGTATCCATATAACGCTTGTTATAAGAAGTGATATATGGTTCTATTTTAATAATATCGTTGATTGTAAGACCATAACCTTTTAGAGCAATAATTTTTTTAGGATTATTAGTTATAAGGTTAAATTTATTATACCCTAAATCTAAAATAATTTGAGCACCTACGCCATAATCTCGTAAATCTGAACGAAATCCTAAAGAAATATTTGCTTCAACAGTGTCTTGTCCTTCCTCTTGAAGATGATAAGCTTTAATCTTATTCACAATACCGATACCACGACCTTCGTGGTCTGTCATATAGACAAGAGCACCGTTTCCGTGTTTATCAATCATTTGCAACGCTGAATGTAATTGAGCATTGCAATCACATTTCAAACTTCCAAAAACGTCCCCTGTCATACATTCAGAGTGAACTCTTACAATAGGCATTTTTTCTGGATTAGTGTCTTTAACCAAAGCTACATACTCATGATTATTCAAAGTATTTCTGTAACCATAAATCTTAAAATCACCAAATTGTGTTGGTAAAAAAGCTTCTGCCTCTCTTACAACAAATTTTTCTTTTTTAAGTCTGTATGCAACAAGTTCTTGAACTGTGATAAATTTGATACCGTGTTTATCGGCAAAAACCTTCAAATCATCACGTCTTGCCATTGTGCCGTCATCTTTCATAATTTCGCACATAACACCGTTTGCGCTAAAACCTGCTAATCTAGCTAAATCAACTGCTGCTTCTGTATGACCAATTCTTTCTAAAACGCCACCTTCTTTTGCAATACAAGGGAAAACGTGTCCAGGGCGTCTCAAATCTTCTGGTCTAGAATTTTTATCAACTGCAATCTGAATTGTTTTAGCTCTGTCAAATGCTGAAATACCAGTTGTTACACCGAATTTCATGGCACCATCAATTGATTGAGAAAAAGCTGTTTGCATTGATTCTGTGTTTTTTGCAACCATTGGAGTAAGCTCCATTTGTTCAGCTCTTTTTTTGTTCATTGCCAAACAAATCAATCCTCTACATTCTGTTGCCATAAAATTGATAATATCAGGTGTAACTCTATCTGCAGCACAGATTACATCACCTTCATTTTCACGGTCTTCATCATCTGCAATAATAACTACTTTACCGTCTTTTATATCTTCAATAGCTTCTTCAATTGTATTAAAAATGTTTTCGTTGTTTTCCATTATAAAAACCCGTTTTCCTCTAAGAAATTCATTGTAATCTCTTTTTTCTCTTTACCTACAACAAAATTTTCAATATATTTCGCTAGAATATCTGTTTCTATATTTACAATATCATTATTTTTCAACTCTTTCAAGTTAGTATTTTCAAAAGTATGCGGAATTACAGCCACAACAAAGCTTTCAGACTTTATATCCGCAATTGTAAGACTTATACCATTTATTGTAATAGAACCTTTTTTAACGATATACTTACGAAAATCAGGTGTTACAGCAAATTCCATATTATAAAATTCGCCTAATTTTTCTTTTTTAATAAATTTTGTAGTTAAATCAACGTGCCCAGAAACGATGTGTCCAGACAGTCTATCAGACAATTTCAAGGCTCTTTCAAGATTTACAAAATCACCTTGTTTTAAATCGGATAAATTTGAAACTTTCAAGGTTTCATCAGAAACATTTACTTCAAAAGTAGTATTATCAAAAGCAACAACAGTTTCACAAACACCATTTACTGCTATACTTTCGCCCAGTTTTACATCTTCCAAAACAGTTTTAGCTGAAATTTTTAAATCAGCACCGTGCGCAGATTTTTTAAAACTAACAACTTTTCCAATTTCTTCAATAATACCCGTAAACATACGCCAATTTTAGCACGAATTATTTACCAATGCAAAAATGCTCAAAAATATTGTTCAAAATATCATCAGTAATAACTTCGCCAGTAACTTCATCTAAACTCAACAAAGCATCTTTAACATCAATACAAATCAAATCTTGTATTTGACCTTCTTTTGACGCAATTAAAGCTCTATCTAGTGCTTGTTTTGCTCTTTGAAGACAATTTGTTTGTCTCGTATTAGTTACATAATCAAGATTTTCTGGTGAAATTTCACACACGATATTTTTAATAGCTTCTCTTAATTCTTCCAAACCTTCTCTTGTTTCAGCAGAAAGGTTATAAACATTTTCGTCTTTTTTGTTTGCTAAATCTGTTTTGTTTGCAATAACAAGATGTTTTCTATCTTGCAACAAATCCAAAATCATTTGGTCTTCTTCTTGAATACCTTGGTTAATATCGTAAACAAAAATACTCAAATCCGCCTGTTCAATTGATTGTTTAGAATAATTTATACCAATCTCTTCAACTTTATCCACATTATTTTCATCACGAATACCAGCCGTATCAATCAATGTAACTGGAATACCTAAATCCAATGTTTCGTGTAAAACATCTCTTGTAGTACCTGCAATATTAGTAACAATCGCTCTATCAATGTTCAATAATCTATTAAAAATAGAAGATTTACCAACATTTGGTTTACCAACAATGGCAACCTTAATACCTTGTCTTAAAATGTTACTTGTATTTGAATATCTCAAAACCTCGTCGATTTCTGCCATTATTTTTTCAAAAGTTTCAATCAATAAAGAATATTCAGGCTCTGCAACTTCTTCTGGAAAATCAATACCAGCAACGATTTTTGACAAAATATCAAAAACTTCTTTTTTGATTTCGTAAACTCTTTCTGATAATTTACCCTTCAAATTTTTAACAGCAGTAGTAGAAAAATTATCACATTTACTGTGGATTAAATCACATACTGCCTCAGCTTGAGACAAATCTAATTTTTTATTTAAGAAGGCACGTTTTGTAAATTCACCACGTTCAGCCATTCTTGCGCCTGTTTTTAAAACAAGATTTAGAATATTTTTAACAATATTCACACCACCATGACATTGAATTTCTATAACATCTTCGCCAGTGTATGATTGAGGATTTTTGAAATAAAGAACTATAACCTCGTCTAATTCAACATCTCCGTCGACTATCCAACCATGTGAAATTCTATGGTTTTCAATCTTTTGACCTTTAAAAATTTTACCAATAATTTCTAATGCCTTGTCGCCAGAAATTCTTATAACACCAACACCACCAAAGCCCATTGGTGTTGAAATTGCTGCAATTGTATCAAATTCATTAATAATATTCATACAAATATTATATTATAAAAAAAAGTGAGAAATTTAAAAACTTCTCACCAAAAAAAGGAATACAAGATAATAATAAAAAAAGTTTAAACTGCAAACATTGATATAAGCGCAAGCGCAGTCTGCAAATTTGCCATATCGTTATTTGTAGACTTTGAAGCGTTCATAGCATTGGTTAAGTTTTGGTTAAACAAGTTTGCGTTATAAGAATTACCCGCATTTGAATTAGTTAGCGCTGATGAAATATAATTTAGAGCATTAGAATTAGCACCATTTGCCAAATTGTTCAATAAATTCAAATAATTATATCTATTTGATAATTCGTTATTAAATAAAGTTGCCTGTTGTGATTGAACATCTTGCGCAATATTAGCTAAAGCACTAGAACGATATTTTTCTAAAGCAGATAACCCATCTAAAAAGGCTGAATTATCAACATTACCAAACCTTGAAGCAACATCGTTAGTAAGATTTTTCAACATCGGTTGATACATCTCATTCAATGACTGCATTGCCTTTTGTTTATACGCTTCAACCTGTGCATTAATATCTTTTCTAGTATTATTATCAAATACATTCAAATTAGGTAAATTCTGTGCCAAATTCTTTTGTGCATAATCATACACAGCTTTTTCATAATCATTCATATCATAATTTGAATTAATATCGTTTCCTTTTCTTGAAACAGTTGCCTTTTTCTGACCATTTAAAGACACACTTCCTCCTGAAAAGGCTGGTGTTGGTACAGATACTGATGAAGTTTTTCCCATATAAATTATCCTTTCTATATCGAGAAAATTTAAACAACTGGCTATCAAATAATTATGTCATTTTTATTCATCAAAAACTATGCAAATTATCCAAACTTTACAAAAAATTTGTAAAGTTTGGATAACACAAGAGCCGTAACGAAAATCGTTACGGCTCTTGACCTTATGAAGTACTAACTATTAATTAGTCTTTCTTTTCAGGAATTCTCATAGCATAGAATGTTCTCCAAACGAATG
>ERZ808278.523-NODE-523-length-24075-cov-6.966736_pt1 | contig 24075 bp, 22 predicted proteins | sample MGYA00521239_ERZ808278 | MGnify/ENA primary metagenome ERZ808278 (study PRJEB31516, sample SAMN03275600) | gut metagenome | biome: mammalia-associated habitat; material: feces | host: Papio cynocephalus | place: Kenya | collected 2012-07-17 ... | reverse complement strand
GTATTCTATTTACATCATGTAAAATACACTAACTTTCCCATGCTTACCTCCTCCATTTAGAGGAGAAAATTAAAATTATTTTTTCTTAACTCTTATACCTTCAACTTCGTGAACGTCTTGAATAAAGTAAAATGCAGAAGGGTCATTTTCTCTAATTAGAGCCTTAATCTTTGCAATCTCAAGACGTGAAACTACGCAATAAATAATTGTTTGTTCTTTTCCAGAATATCCGCCTTTACCTTTCATATAAGTAACGCTGATATTCAATTCTTTAATAATTGAATCACCAATTTCCTTCGCAAAATTGGTAACAATATAAATTGATTTTGAACTATTCAAACCTTCTAAAACGATATCAATAACTCTATAAGCGATAAAGTATGTCAAAATAGAGTACATTGCGCTATCCCAGCCGTATAAAAATCCAGCTGCAGAATAAATAAAGAAGTTAAAAAACATAATGATTTCGCCAACAGAGAAACCAAGTTTTTTAGCAATGCTTATAGATAAAATTTCTGTGCCGTCAAGAGCCCCGTCATTACGAAGTATAAGACCAACCCCGAAACCTAATATAATACCGCCAAACACTGTTGCCAGCAAATCAGATTCTGTAACTTGTGTATTATGGATAAGGTTTACGAAAATACCAAGCATTGATACGCCATAAAGCACGGTAGCAACAAACATCTTGCCCATTTTCTTATAACCCAAAAATAAAAATGGTAAGTTAAACAACACAATGATTGCACCAAGATTTAACTTAGTAATATAACTTGTCATCATTGAAATACCAATGATACCACCGTCGATGATATTATTAGGAATTAAAAACCCTTCCAATGCGAATGCTGCAATTAAAGCCCCAAGTGTTACAAAAAATAATTTACCAATAATTAATTTTGTCTTTTGCATCAAGGTTAATTGTTTTTTCTCAGGTTTTTTCTTCATTATCATTTTTATTTTTCTTTCGGAAATTGAGTATGTTTATTTGATTTTTTTACTGTAATAACGTGATTAATCTTGAAGATAGTCTTTTTATCTTCTTCTTTTTCTTCTTTAACACCTAAAATATTTTCCAAATCAGTTTTTAAAGTTGTCAAATCTTCGTATTTTTTCAATACGCCGTCGATACATACAGAAACATCGCCAGTTTCTTCTGAAACAACCAAGCATGCGCTATCAGAAACTTCACTCATACCAATTGCTGCTCTATGTCTTGTTCCGTATTTCCAACTTAATTTAGGATCTTCTGTCAACGGTAAAAGCACGCCAGCTGCAATAATTTTATTACCCTTAATTACAACTGCGCCGTCGTGTAGTGGAGTATTGATGTGGAAAATTGTTAACAATAATTCCATTGAAATATCAGCATTCAAAGTTGTCCCAACGTCTGAAGATGTATAAGCATCAATTTCGTTTTGGAATACAATCAATGCGCCAGTTCTTGTTTTTGAAAGATATTTTACTGTTTCAATAACTTCTTTCACAACATCAATCGTAACTTCTTGATGATTTGAATTATCCCAAAAAGATTTATTCATAAAATCAACTTGACCCAAATAACTCAAAAATCTACGCAATTCTGGTTGAAAAATAACGATTAAGCTTAAAGAAATAAGTGTAATCAATGATTTCAAGAACACGCCAAGAATTATCAAGTCAACTCTTATTAAAACTTCTGCCAAAATCCAGCCAAAAGCTAAAAATAAAAGACCTTTTACCAACTTTTCTGCTTGAGTGTTTTTAATAAATTTTTTATAAAAAGTGAAAACTAAAATAGCAATGATTAAAATTTCAGAAATGTTTAGTAAATTAAATGATAGATTTAATTTTGGAGCTTCTATATTAAATGTATTGAAAATAGTATCTATCATTAGCTTTCAAACCTTCTTGGTATAATGTCATTACGAGTTAAATCTTCAAAAGTTTCTCTATTAATAATAATATCAGATTGAGAATTATTTACAAGTATCATGGCAGGTTTTTTCACCCTGTTATAGTTGCTAGACATTGAATAATTGTATGCGCCTGTGTTGAAAACGCACAATATATCGTCTTTTTGAGGGTTTGGAAGTTCGATTTCATCAATTAAAATGTCGCCTGATTCGCAAAGTTTTCCAACAACTCTAACTTTTTTTAATTCTTCATCAGAATTCATTTTATTAGCAAGAACTGCTGTATATTTTGCACCATAAAGTGCAGGTCTGATATTGTCTGTCATTCCGCCGTCTACCGCAACGTATGTTCTTACGTTCGGAATATGTTTGATATTGCCGATTTTATAAATAGTTACGCCTGATGTGCAAATTGTGCTTCTTCCTGGTTCTAAATAAATTTTTGGTTTTTTAATACCATATTTTTCACAATTTTCGTTCATTGCAGAAATGACAACTTCGCCTAAATCAAACAATGATAAAGGTGTGTCGTTTTCTGTATACTTAATTCCGTATCCACCACCTAAATTTATTTCATCAAATTCAAGTGAATATTTTTCTTTCAATCTTGCGTATTGTTTTATTAAAATTTCAACTTCGTCTTTAAAACATTCTGTTTCAAAAATTTGTGAGCCAATATGCGCATGTAAACCTCTTAATTTAAGGTTTTTGTACTCATTTTGAAGAAGTTCGATAACTGTGTCGATTTCTGACATATTAAAACCGAATTTAGAATCAATTTTACCAGTTTTAATATAATCGTGAGTCCAGCAATCAATCCCTGGAGTAATTCTTATAAAAATATTTACAACTTTGTTTTCTTTTTCTGCAATTTTGTTAAGATTAGAAAGTTCTAAAAAATTGTCTACAGAAAATCTTCCAATATTTGATTTAACAGCGTATTCAAGCTCTTCATAACCTTTATTGTTTCCATTAAATAAGATTTTCTCTGGGTTCATTCCCGCAGAAAGTGCCGTATAAAGTTCGCCCTCTGAAACAACATCACAGCCAAAGTCTTCTTGTGAAATTATTTTAAATATTGCTTTAGTACAAAGAGCTTTTGATGCATACAAAAACTGTACCGTATTTTCGTATGTCTCAAAAGCTCTTTTGTAATCTTTACATATGCTTCTTAATGTTTCCTCGTCAATGATATATAAAGGTGTTTTATACTCTTGCGCCAGCTTTACTAAGTCGCAACCACCAATCTCTAAGTGGTTCTCATTATTTACTTTTGTTGTTATTGGTTGTAAGTGTTGGTTAGCCGTGTTCTTCATGTTATTTATCATAACATGAACATAGAATTTTTTATTGTAAATAGCTTACTAATGTGTCAGCTGCATTAACTCTTAATTTTTTTAATGCTCTTAATTCAGTTTGTCTGATACATTCTTTTGTTACGCCGTAAATGTTACCGATTTCTTCTAAAGTTTTTTTAGCGAAATTGTCTAAACCGTAACGCATTTTTACAACGTCTTGTTCTCTTTCTTTTAATGTAGAAACAACGATTTCGATATCATTTTTTAAATTTTCGTATTCAGCATTTGCGTATACGTTTGCTTTTTCATCTTCTAAGATGTCAGCGATTAATAAGTCGCTACCATCGTTGCTTTCAAATCCGCCTTCGATTGAAACAGGTTTGTTGTAAGCTGATAAGTATGAATTGATTTTGTCTAAAGAAATGTTCATTTTTTTAGCAACGTCATCAGTTTTAACTTGGCAGTTGTATTGTCTTTCCATTTCTGTTTTAACTTTTGAGAATTTTGATAAAGTTTCTTGAATATATACAGGAATTCTCATGCAGTGAGATTGTTCAGAAATAGCTTTGAACATAGATTGTTTAATCCACCATGAAGCGTATGTAGCAAATTTGTAGCCTAATTTCCAGTTGAATTTTTCAACAGCAATCATAAGACCTAAGTTGCCTTCTTGGATTAAATCAACCATTGGTAAATTAGACATGTGGATTGATTTTCTAGCAATTGTGATAACTAATTTTAAGTTAGATTGAACTAATTGTTTTTTAGCTTCAACGTCGCCGTTTTGAGCTTTTTGAGCTAAAGTTCTTTCTTCAGACATTGATAAAGCTGGGTAAGAAGAAATTTGTCTGATGTAAGAAGATAAATTAAAATCTGGTTCAACTAAAGAACATTTTGCAGGGTTAGTAAAGTTTTCTTGAGAAGTAGGGCATTGGTACATAGGTTAAACTCCTTATAATCTGGTGTGGTAGGTAAAAATAGCATTAGAAAGTAGACCTAGAGAGGGGTAGTTTTGGCAGACAAAAGTCAACCGTCACGAAATCAGTCTCTGGTTTTGTGTTAGTTAATGTTAAACGGTATTGGGTGGAAGTAAATGTGAACTTTTATTAAGTTTTAATCACATTCAAAAGTGTATATACTTAATATATCATGTTTTAATACAAACTTCAACCCTTTTGTGAAGAATTGTAAAGTTGAGTATATACTCTGATATATTCAGCTTAACAAAAGTTAATAATATGGTAGTAAATTTAGGCACTAAAAAAGCTCTGTTTTCAGAGCTATTACATATATTTCGGCTAGTTTTAATTGTTTGATTATTTACTTAAAAATTCTTCTTTGAATGCACCAGTGTATTGTGTTGCTTTTTCGTATGCGTCTTCAACATTGTCTTTTTTTAATGTTTCGTATGTCTTATCAAAGAACGCATTTGCTTGTTTTACTTGGTCTGGGTGTTTTAACATAAACAATACATTATTTTCTAAATTGTCTACGCTAGCTGTTACTTGTGAACGACCTAAAGCTTCTGATGCTGTGTTTTTTAAGTCTGTTATCTCGAATGTACTGATTTGAGGTTTTTCTTTCTTTGACAGTTCATTCATTTTTTGCGCATGAATATTCTGCACGTTATTCGTGTTGTTAATCTTCGTCATTATTAATTCCCTCTTTATTTATTTTTTATTCTCTATTGTTTACATTTGTTTTAAAAACGAGAAAATTTATTTTTGCTACTTTTTATTTTAAAACTTAACAAAACTTAATATACAAAAAGCCCCGTTTTGAAATTCGTGGTATTATAGACTCATGAGTTTAAAAGATTTCTTATCTAATCTGTTTAAAAAAGACAAGACAGAAATAACAGAATTTTTACCAGACGGTTTAGTTTTAATTGATGAAGACGGTGATTTTGTCATGTCTAATGACGTTGCCGATAGAATTTTATCTGATATTAAAGAGGATTTCCAAAACTATAATATCAATGATTTATTTGAAAACGCCGTTATGTTGGTTAAAAAGGCTGCTGACACAAATAAACAAGTAGTTTTAAAAACTAACAAAGATACAAATAAAGATATGTTCTTTGAATTTACTGCTCGTAAACATGACAAAGGATATCTTGTTTTAATGCGTGAAAATACTCAAAATTACAAGACTTTGACTAATATCTTTGTTGAATATGAAAGTTCTAAAAAAATTAACAAAAACAAAAATGCGTTTTTAGTTAATTTATCAAGTGATTTAAAAAATCCATTACAATCTTCTATCGGTTTTTCAAAAGCTTTATTAGACGGTTTATGTGGACAATTAGATGAAAAAACTGAAAAATATATCAAAATTATTCACAAAAATTCTTCAGATTTATTATATTTAATAGATAAAATGATTGAATTATCTAGAACAGAATCAGGTTTGATTGCTCATAATCCTCAATACTTTGACTGTATTGATGTTTTAAGAGGTTGTCTAAAACATTATGAACAAGATATGGCTGATAAAAATATTAAATATAATTTAGAAGTTCAAGATGATATTAAAAGAACAATTTATTCAGAAGATGAATTGTTAAAAACAATTATCAATAACATTTTAGAATGTGCTATTAAATCAACTCAAGACGGTACAATCAGTGTTAGCGTTAGATATCCAGATAAAGAAATTTTAGATGATAAGAGTTTAGTTCCTCAAGAAGAAACTTTAGAAAAAGGATTTTTATTGTTTGAATTTTCAGACACAGGTGCTGGTTTAACACAAGAAGAGTTAGACAATATTTTTGAACCTTATCTTGAAGTTGAAAGACCAAACAGAAAAGAAATTGTAAATTCAATTTCTTTCTTGAGCCTAAAAAATATTATCAAGATATTAAAAGGTAACATGTGGTTGGAATCTGAACCAGAAAAAGGCACAATTTATAGTTTTATTATACCAACAGAAAAGGCTTCACAATCTATTAGCAATGAGTAAAGTAGTTTTAAAAGATATAAAAAAATCTTATGACAACAAAAAAGTTATCATCAATGGTGTAAACCTAGAAATTGAAGATAAAGAATTTTTGGTTCTCGTTGGAGCTTCTGGTTGTGGTAAATCAACAATCTTGAGAATGATTGCTGGTTTAGAAGAAATTTCCGGTGGTGAACTTTACATTGGCGATAAAAAAGTAAACAATGTTCACCCAAAAGATAGAGATATTGCTTTTGTATTCCAAAGTTATGCGTTATATCCTCACATGACTGTTTACGAAAACATTGCATTTGGGTTAAAAATGCGTAAATTTAAAAAAGCAGAAATTGATAAAAAAGTTCGTGAAGCTGCAAAAATCTTAGACCTAGAAGAATTATTAGACAGACGTCCAAAACAATTGTCTGGTGGTCAAAGACAACGTGTAGCTTTAGGTAGAGCAATTGTTCGTAACCCAAAAGTATTTTTAATGGACGAACCTTTATCAAATTTAGATGCAAAATTAAGAGTTCAAATGAGAGCTGAAATTAAGAAATTGCACGAAAAATTACAGACAACTTTCATTTACGTAACTCACGATCAAACAGAAGCTTTGACTATGGGTGATAGAATTGTTGTTTTAGACAAAGGCGTTATACAACAAGTTGATACACCAGAAAATATTTATAACAACCCTTCAAACATGTTTGTAGCAGGGTTTATTGGTTCACCACAAATTAACTTTATAACTTGTCCAATTTTAAACAATACGCTTGTATTTGGTGATATGAAATTGGAATTACCAAAAGAAGTTATGGAGATTTTGGCAAACAATAAAAAAGTCGTTTTAGGTATTAGACCAGAAGATATGATAAATTCTGACGGCAATATTAAATTGTGCGTAAAAGTCGATATGACAGAACTTTTAGGCAGTGAAAAAATTGCTTACTTTAATATTGGTGATAGCAAATGTTGTGCTAAATTACCAGCAAAATATGATTTAGATGAAAATTTAATCTTGAATATTGATAGCAAAAAAATGTTTTTCTTCAACGAAAAAACAGGTGAAAGAATTATTTAGTTTTATCAATCCAAACCATTGTTGTGCAAGTCTTTCTTTGTAAGAAAGGATTTGTCATATTATTTTTTGAATATGGCACTTTAAAGTTTTGGTCATAGTATTTAATATCTTTTGAGATACTTTTTAATAAAGATAAAAATTTCATAGTACATATATTATGGTTCTAGTTATTTTTCAAAAAATCCCCAGTAAGTTTAATATTTGCAAGTTTTTAATTAGTCTTTTGTGCTAAACTAAACTTATGCAAGAAAATAAGCTAATTGAAATTATAAAAAGTACCCTAAATTCCAAATATATCAACGATGATTGTGCATATTTAGAAGATTTAGGCATTGTTGTAACACAAGATAGTTTAGTAGAAGATGTACATTTCTCACTAAACTATACAAATGCTTTTCAATTGGGTTACAAGTCAGTTGCGGTAAATCTTTCAGATGTTTACGCCTCTGGTGCTAAGGCAAAGTATTTAACTTGTTCTTTGTCTTTACCAAGTTATATTGATGAAAATTTTATCAGAAAATTTTACGAAGGTGCAAAATCTGTAAACCCAGATGTTGAAATAGTTGGTGGTGATGTTACAGGTGGAAATAAGTTGTTTATTTCAATTTGTGCAATCGGTGATGCTAGAACTAGAAAAATATCTTCTCGAAGCAATGCAAAAGAAGGTTATAAAATAATAACAAATGGTGTTCATGGTTCAAGCGGTGCTGGTTTTGAACTTTTACAAAAAGGTTTAAAATCGCCACAAATCTTAATTGATGCGCATTTAATGCCAAAAGTTGATGATGTTTTATCAAAAGAAATTGCTCTTAATATAAAAAATGATTATGCAATGATGGATTCGTCAGACGGTCTAATGGACGCTTTGTACAAAATTTCTAAATTGAGTAATTTAACTGCAGACGTTGATTTTAATACTATTCCAATTGATGAAGAAATAAAAGATTTTGACGATTATAAAAGCAAAGTTTTCTTTGGTGCAGAGGATTACAAACTTATCGCATGTGTTCCAGAAGAGTTTTTAAAAACTTTGGATAAAAATTTATACACAGAAATTGGTACTATGACTAAAAAACAAGATGATGTTTTTGTAAAAGTTAATTTTGACGAAGGTGTAAAAACTTTTACTGAAAAAGATATTGATGAAAAAACATTTAAACATTTTGATTAAAATTACTTAATTATCATTTAATAAATTTTTAGTTTAGCTTATTATATAAATATCGGAAGAAATATAAAAAGAGGTTTAAAAAATGAAAAATAGAGTTGGCGTAGATATTGGTGGTACAAACATTAAAATAGCTTTAATTACAAACGAAGGAAAGATTTTATACTCAAAAACTTTTCCAACAGAAGCTGAAAAGGGTTATGAATACACAGTAGCCAACATTAAAGAAGAAATCAAAGTTTTGATGACAGAAACTGAATCAACTTCTAAAACAATCGAAACAATTGGTTTTGGTTTTCCAGGGCAAATCGATTACAAAACAGGTACAGTAAAAGTTTCTACAAATATCCCAGGTTGGAATGGTGTAGAACTTGCAAAAATTATTAAAGATGAATTCAATATTCCAGCTTTCGTTGATAATGACGTAAGATGTGCAACATTAGGTGAAATGAAATATGGTGCCGGTAAAGGTGCACAAAACTTAGTTTGCGTAACAGTTGGTACTGGTATTGGTTCAGGCTTAGTTTTAAACGGTAAATTATACAGAGGCGCAAGCAACGCAGCTGGTGAAATTGGTCATATCAAATTATCTGACTCAAATGGTGCTCCATTATGTGGTTGCGGTGATTATGGTTGTTTTGAAGCTTACGCTTCAGGTCCAAGTATCGTTGCTATGGCAGAAGATTATATCAGAGGTGGCAAAGCTACAATGTACAGAGAAATGGCTAAAGGTGAAGCTATCACTCCATATATCGTATTCAAAGCTGCTGAACAAGGTGATGCTGTTGCTATCCAAATTTTCAAAAAAATTGGTGAATATTTAGGATTAGGTTTAACAAATATTATCAACATCTTAAACCCAGATAAAATCATTATTGGTGGTGGTATTGCTGCTGCTGGTGATTTATTATTTGACCCAATCAGAGAAACTGTTAATAAACGTGCAATGAGAATTGCAAGAGAAGCAGTTCAAATCGTACCTGCTGAATTAGGTAATACAGCGGGCGTTATGGGTGCTGCTTTATTAATGGACAACTAATTAATGAGCGTATATTTCTTTTACGGCGACGAAGAGTATAGTATTGAGCAAGCAATAAATGAAAAAAAGAAATTGCTTGATAAGAATTTTAGTGCGATGAATTTTAAAACTTATGATAATCCGTCGTTTACTGATTTGATTTCAATTCTTCGTACTACTCCAATGATGTTTGGCAAAATGCTTATTGTGCTTAACTGTCTTGATTATTTTTCAAAATCTTTTGAAGATTCTCAAAACAAACAAATTGAAGAAGCTATATCGCTTGTATCAGAAGATGTAGATATTGTTTTTACTGCAATTTTACCTAGAAACGAAGGTAAAAAGATTGATTCACGCAGAAAACTTTTTAAACTTTTATCAAAACAAAATGCTCAAGAGTTTAAAACAATTCCAACTTATAAAGTTGATGAAATTACAAGTTGGATAAACAAATACGCAAGAAAAATTGGTATAAAAGTTGAGCAAGATGCAAGTTTGACTCTAATTGAACAAATCGGAAATAATTTGAGAGAATTTGTAAACGAGTTAGACAAACTTAAACTTGCAGTTTATCCAGAAAAAACTGTTACTAAAAATGATGTAAAAGTTAACTGTATTACAAATGAGGATTTGTTTAATTTTACAGATTATTTAATGACAAACAAAACGGATTTAGCTCTTTTAGAGTTTAGAAAATTATTGCAGAAAAAACATGAACTAGAAATCATGTCTGCATTACAAACTATGCTTAGAAAATGGATTTTGATAAAATTAAACGAAAAGAAAATGTCTATGTTTGAAATTTCTAAACATACTGGCATGCACGAATTTGTTATTCAAAAAAATATGCAAAAAATGAAAAATCATTCTCTACGTGATTTGATAAAATTGAAACAAAATCTTATAGATGCAGAATACAAAATTAAATCAGGACAGGCGCTTGATACAAAAGAGGTAATTGAATATGCAATTATCGGATAAATACGAGTTTTTAACAAAATATTTTAACGAAGCTAAAAATACTGATAATTATTCAGTGTTTCAATCTCTTTTGTTTTATGGAAGCGACTTAGAGTCTCAGTACAAAATGGCTTTATACGTTGCAAAAATGCTAAATTGTGAGAACCGTCAAGATGCTGAAACAAGTTCAGCACGACAAAAAGATTTATTTAATGAAAACTGTAATTGCCAAAATTGTCGTTGGATAGACGCACACGAGCACCCTGCTGTCATTACTGTTTCAAAGATTGATTACAAGCCTGAAGATGACACTTCAAAAACAGTTATATCTTTAAAACAAGCTCAAATGATTAAGAATTCTCTTACAAATTCTAGTGATTATCATAGAGTATTCATTTTCTGCGACAAAGGAAATAATGACGAAATTTTAGGTTTAAATCAAATGAATTTTCAAGAAGAAACTGCAAACGCTCTTCTTAAAACAATTGAAGAACCTCCTAAAAATACGACATTTATTTTCTTAACAAGAGATAAAAATGATGTACTTCAAACTATTCAATCAAGATGTATGGCATTTTTCGTTCCAGCTTTTGAGGTTGAAGGATATGATTATTCTTTGATTGAAGATGTTTTTGCTGATTATTTTGAATTTGAAAGAGGAGAAGTTTTTAATATTGCAAACGACTTGTTCCAACTTACGAAAGAGAATGAACCAATTGAGGTTTTAGAAAGCATTCAACATTACATGCTTTGTTTGATGAAAAATAATACAGAAGATAAAAATATAACAAATAGATTGATAAATGATTTAAAACAAGTTGAAACTGCGAAAAAAGAAGTTAAACTTGGAATGAATGTCCAAAATGTTTTAGAAGATATGTGTTTGAAAATAATTAAATAAAAGTGATTGATGAAGAATATATTAAATAATTTTCTTTTATATTATTACTACTAAAGTTTTTGCATTATAATGCCAAAATAAAGATTTTATATACAAAATAAGCAACAATAATAACTGTTTCCACAATTGTTATTGATAAAAATAGGTTGAATAGTTTTCTGTATTTTAGGTGTTTTTTTTCTGCCATTTTACTGTCTTTATTTAAAATTAAAGACTTAAACATTTCTTTAAATAGACCATTCTTTTTATACAAATCTTTGTACTTAAATAAAATTTGTGGGAGAATTTCTTCATAACTGTTAATTTGAACAATTGTTCTATTTCCATCTAGTTCTTGTCTGTAATTAAATAATATTTCATCTATTTGGTAAAATTTTAAATTATTTTCAAAAAATTTTAAATATAAATCCCAATCTTCACAACCAATTTCATTAAAAGCTATGTCATAACCTCCAAACTTTTGAAAATCTGATTTTTTAAAAACTGAGGAACAAGTTATATAATTACCTAATAAAAGATTGTTTGTATCACAAGGTTTACACATTTCTTTTTTAGTAATTAAGTGTCTAACTCGTGAATATATAACATCTATATTAGGATTTTTATTAAAAATATCTATCGCTTTTTCTACGTAAGTTGGTTCAATTGTGTCATCTGCATCAAGTGGCAGAATATATTCACCACTAGATATTTCAATTGCTTTGTTTCTTGCTCTACAAACACCAATATTCTTATCTTCTTCTATTAAAACAAGGTTATTATATTTTTCGGTAATCTCTTTTAAAATAACTCTACTATTATCTGTAGATGCATCATCAATACAAACAATTTCAATATTTTTGTAGGTTTGATTTATTGCTGATTCAACAGCTTCTTTAACATATTTTTCTTTATTATAACAAGGTATTATAATTGATACTTTTTTCATAATAATTTTGTTTCCTAAAAATGAGGTCAAATAAACTTCATATTTTTGTAAAAAGTAATATATGTTTTACATAATAAAACAGTATTATCTGTTTGTAAAGTATGTAATACTTTTTATAATAATCAGAAACATATATGGTTAAAAATACGTCATATATAAGGTATTTTGATAAAAAGGTAGGTATATTATGATGTATGATGATAAAAAATTTATTGGAGAAATTATCAAAAATGCTCGTAAAAATTTAAAAATGCGTCAATCAGAATTGGCAGAAAAAATTGATATGTCTGATAAAAATTTGGGTAATATTGAAAATGGTAAACAATTCCCACAAATTAATAATTTCTTTAAAATATTAGAAGTTTTAAACCTATCGATTGAAGATTTTGGTGTTAATATAGCAAAAAATGAAAACAAATTAAGAAATGATTTAATAAAGAAAATTTACGAATTTGATGAAAAAACTTTAAAAATTTGTTCTGAATTAATTAACATATCTACCAAATTAACTTATAAAGATAAATAAATAAAAGAGGCGAAGCCAACGGCTTCGCCTTCGTTTATTAAGAAGTTTGCTATGTGTCATGCTGAACTTGATTCAGCATCTGAGGTCTTGGAATAGTGAATACGGACGTTGCTCAGATTCCGGATCGGAGTCCGGAATGACAAATTAGTAATTGCAAGTTATTCATTATTTTCTGCTAAATTGAATTGTATCGTCTTTAGCATCAATAACCAAAGTATCACCTTTGATGAATTTTTGAGCCAAGATTAATTTAGCCAATGGGTTTTCAACCATTTGTCTAATTGTACGTTTCAATGGTCTTGCACCGTAAATTGGGTTGTAACCTTGAGTTGCAAGCAATTCTTTTGCATCAGGTGTAACTTCAAGTTTAATTTCTTGTTCACCTAGTCTTTTGCCTAGTGATTCCATTTGAATATCAACGATTTGTTTCAAGTTATCCAATGTCAAACCTTTGAAGAAGATTGTTTCATCAACACGGTTTAAGAATTCTGGTTTAAATCTATCTTTCAAGATATTCATAACTTTTTCTTTAGTGTCGCTGAAATTGCCACTTATAGAATCTTCCAAGATAACATCGCTACCAATGTTACTTGTCATAATTATAAGTGTATTTTTGAAATCAACTGTTCTACCTTTAGAGTCAGTCAAACGACCGTCATCAAAGATTTGTAACATGATATTGAACACATCTGGGTGTGCTTTTTCAATTTCATCAAAAAGCACAACAGAATAAGGTTTTCTTCTTACTGCTTCTGTAAGTTGACCGCCTTCATCATAACCAACGTATCCCGGAGGAGCTCCGACCAATCTTGCAACGTTATGTTTTTCCATATATTCAGACATATCAATTCTTACAATTGCATCTTCGTCGTTGAACATAAATTCTGCCAAAGATTTTGCAAGTTCTGTTTTACCAACACCAGTTGGTCCTAAGAAAATAAATGTACCAATTGGACGTTTTGGATCTTTCAAACCAGAACGAGCACGACGGATTGCATCAGAAACAGTGTTTACAGCTTCGTCTTGACCAATCAAACGTTTATGTAAAACATCTTCCATTGAGATTAATTTTTGCATTTCGCTTTCAACCAATTTAGAAACAGGAACGCCTGTCCATTTGCTTACAACTTCTGCAATATCGTCTCCGTCAATTTCTTCTTTTAATAATTTATTATCTTTTTTGTCAGCGCCTTGAACTTCTTCAAGTTTCTTTTGCAAGTCCATTAATTTGCCGTATTTTAATTCGGCAGCTTTTTGCAAATCTGTATTTCTTTCAGCTTTTTCAATTTCGATTTTTACTTTTTCAATTTCTTCTTTGATAGAAGCTTCACCTTGAATTGTAGCCTTTTCTTTGTTCCATTGTTCTTTCAAAACTGCAATTTTTGCTTCCAAATCAGAAATTTCTTGAGAAATTTCAAGAATTTTTCTTTCGCAATCAGGATTTGATTCTTCTTTCTTCAAAGCTTCTCTTTCAATTTCTAATTGAACTTTTTGTCTTGCCATAATATCGATTTCTTCTGGCATAGAATCAATTTCAATACGTAATGAAGAAGCAGCTTCATCAATTAAGTCGATAGCTTTATCTGGTAAAAATCTATCTGTGATATATCTATCAGAAAGTTTTGCGGCTTGAATTAAGGCACTATCAAGAATACGAACTCCGTGGTGAACTTCGTATTTTTCTTTCAAACCTCTCAAGATACTGATTGTATCTTCAACAGAAGGTTCATCAACCATTACAGGTTGAAATCTTCTTTCTAAAGCAGGGTCTTTTTCAATGTATTTTCTGTATTCGTTAATTGTTGTAGCACCGATTGTTCTTAAAACACCTCTTGCTAACATTGGTTTTAGCAAGTTACCAGCGTCCATAGAACCTTCTGTTGCGCCTGCACCTACGACAGTGTGTAATTCATCAATGAACATTACAATTTCACCGTTTGAATCTTCAACTTCTTTCAATACGGCTTTCAATCTTTCTTCAAATTCACCTCTGAATTTAGCACCAGCAACCAATGCACCTAAATCTAATGAGATTAATTTTACATTTTTAAGGCTTTCTGGAACATCGCCTCTAACGATACGTTGAGCCAAACCTTCAATGATGGCAGTTTTACCAACACCAGGTTCACCAATTAAAACGGGGTTATTTTTAGTACGTCTATTTAAAACTTGGATTATTCTTCTAACTTCTTCATCACGTCCAATTACTGGGTCTAATTTACCTTTACGAGCACGTTCTGTTAAGTCTGTTGAATATTTTTCAAGAGCTTTCATGTTTTCTTCTGCGTTTTTGTTATCCACTTTTTTATTACCTCTTATTTTTTTCATTGCGTTTAAAACGGCTGATGTGTTTACTCTATGATTACTTAAAAGTCTTTGAATGTTAGAACCTTCAAGTTTTGTCATTGCAAGTAGAATGTGTTCAATAGAAATAAAATCATCTTTCATTTCTGTACAAGTTGCATCAGCAATATCTAATAACTTTTCTGTATCAGATGATAGAAATAATTTCTGCACATTTGTCATATTTGATAAGGTTGGAAAATTTGCAACCATTGTTGATAAAGCGCCGACAAAGTTTTCGTTTATAAGTTTTAATTCATTCAAGTAATCTCTTGAAATACCTTTATCTTTTACCATAGCAAGTAAAATATGTTCAGGTTCTATTTGAGAATTCTTGTGTGAATTCATTTCAGCACTGGCTGAAGAAATTATTTCTTGCGAATAATTAGTAAGTCTATCAAAATTAATCATAAAACATTTATCTCCTATATATAATATAAGGGCATTTTTGAAAAAAGAAATAAAACTTTATAATTAATTAACAATTTAGTTGCTATTGTCGGGTTAGTAAACCCGACCTACAAAAGCTATTCACTAACTTAGAGCATTATCCAAATCAGCAATGATATCATCAACATCTTCAAGACCTACTGAAAGACGCATGAAATCTTCACCAATTCCACATTCTTCCATTTGTTCAGCAGTTAGTTGTCTATGTGTTGTAAGTGCTGGATATGTAATGATAGAACGGCTATCACCAATATTTGTTGCATGAATTAATAGTTTCACATTTTCAATAAATTTTGTACCGGCTTCTCTTCCACCTTTAATACCAAAACTGATGATAGAAGAAGCGCCTTTTGGTAAATATTTTTCTGCCAATTCAAAATATTTATCACCTTCAAGTTTTGGATATTTTACCCAAGTTACGTTTTTGTGATTTTGTAAGTATTTTGCAACTGTTAATGCAGTAGAAGATAATCTTTCCATACGTAGAGAAAGGGTTTCAAGTCCTTGTATAGTTAAAAACGCATTGAATGGACTTAAACAACAACCCAAATCTCTAATCATTTGAGCTCTAGCCTTAACGATATATGCCAATTTGCCAAAGTTTTCAACATATCTAAGACCATGATAACTTTCATCAGGTTCTGTTAATTCAGGGAATTTACCAGATTTTGCCCAATCAAAATTACCGCTATCAACGATAACGCCGCCCATACAAGTTCCATGACCGCAAATATATTTTGTCAAAGAATGTACGACAATATCTGCACCATGTTTAATTGGTTGGCAAAGATATGGGCTTGGAATAGTGTTATCTACAATCAATGGAATTGAATGTTTATGAGCAACATTTGCCAATGCTTCAATATCTAAAACGCTTAGAGAAGGATTGTTTAAAACCTCTGCAAAAATACATTTTGTTTTTTCGTTGATAAGTTTTTCAAAATCTTCCGCATTATCAGATGAAACAAGGTGAACAATAATTCCCATTTTTTGTAGAGTAACATTAATTAAATTAATTGTTCCGCCATACATATTTGTTGAGGCAACAACTTCATCACCTGCTTTTAAAATGTTTAAAAGAGCAATTGTAGATGCTGATTGACCAGAAGAAACACAAAGCGCGCCAACGCCACCTTCAATACCTGCAAGTCTTTCTTCGAGAACTTGTGTTGTAGGGTTTGAAAGTCTTGTGTAAATATCTCCACTAGCTTTTAAATCGAACAAGTCAGCTGCGTATTGTACAGTATCAAAGCTAAAAGCTGTAGTTTGATAAATTGGTACAGGTGGAGTGTTTCTGTTCTCTGCAGGTGTATGTGAACCTTGCACACAAATAGTATCAAATTTCATAATATTTTATCTCACGTTCATTTTAATAATGTCTGAAACCCATGGAATATAAGAATATTTTCCTTGGAATGATGTTATTACTAAATAGAATAAAACAGCATAAATACACAAACCAATAATTGAACAACCGAAAATGATGTCTATTGATAGGTAATATAATACTGCTGTAGTAATTTTATTTATGAATGGTATAAATAATAAGATGTTACAGATTAATCCAACGAATATTGTTAGTAAATAATAACCGATTGAAATAAAAATTGATTGAAAAATATGATATTTCAAAAAAGGCTTAAGAGTTCTTTTTGTAAGAACAATAATTATTAAATAAATAAACCCAACAAAGCCCATAGTTAGATAACTTAGAGCTGAAACTAATTTTTCCATAAAATAAGGTTTATCTGGATTTAATCTATAGTTGTTGTTATACATTTTCTAATAATTCTCCAGCTCTGTGATCTACAATGTAATCTTCTAACAAGTTAACGTAAACAAGTTTGTATTCATCGTTTTCAGGTTCCAAGTTAGAAACGTAACGATAAGCTTTCAATGCGTCTTCAATCTTGTCGTCCATGTAATAAGTATTTGCAAGTAATACTCTTGTATTTGTGTCAAATTCATTTAAAGCAAGAGCTTTTTCATAGTAATCAATAGCTTCTGCATAGTTTCCTAAGTTAGAATAAAGGTTTGCGATAAGAATGTACGCATTTTTTTCTTTAGGATTGTATTCGATAGCTTTTTTGTAAGTTTCAATAGCGCCGTCATAATCTTTAAAGTCAGATTTTGCGATTGCTGCGCAAATGTAAGTTTTGTAATTATCTCCTGGTAATTTTAGAGATATATCAAAGAATTCATCTGTTTTTTCTTTATTTTTTAATAAAGAATAAGTATTTGCGATACAGATAGTAACAGTTTTGTTATCTGGTGCAATTTCATAAACTTTTAGATAGTGGTACAATGCTGTTTCATAGTCAAATAATTTAAAGTTAATGTTACCTAAGTCAACATTTGCAGTTAAGTTATTTGGGTCGATTGAAAGAGATTTTTCGTAATAAGCTTTTGCTTCAACGTAATCTTCAAAATCGTGATAAAGCATTGCGATTGCGTTATAGATATCAGGAGACATTGTGTTGAAGTCTAATGCACGGTTATAGTAACGAAGTGCTTTAGAGAAGTTTTTAAGTTCAGCATACGCATTACCCAAGTTATAGTATACAAGGTAATTTGTAGGGTTTTTATCCATAGCTTTGTTAAAATAACTAAGCGCTTTACGGAAATCCTTGCTGTAGAAATAAATACTACCCAAGTTCAACAATGCGTCTGCATCGTCTGGCTTAATACTCAATAAACTTTCATAAACTGATGCAACTTTGTCAAAGTTGTTGTCTAGGGCATACAAATTTGCCAATGAATGATAATGCTCTGGATTTGTTGGGTCCATAGCCATTTTCATAATAGTTTCATCAATTTGTTTTTTTATTTCGTTTGCATCTACCATATCTAAATTTTATCCTATAATTTCCATTTAGCAAATTGTTTACACATTTTCTTTATATTCAGAATATTCTTCAGTTTCAGCTTTCCATTTTTCTTCAGGAATACTGTAAGCGTGGTTCCAGAATTTTTCAATCATGTAATTTTCACGTTCTTCTCTGTGAAGAATATGAACGATAACGTCGCCGTAATCAACTAAATTCCAACGATTTTTCATGTCTCGTTCTACGCCTTTTGGAAGACGTTTGAAAAGAGTTTTAATTCTGTCTTGTAAAGTTTCTGTCATAGCTTTTACTTGAGTTGGAGAATCGCCTGATGCGATTACAAAAAAATCTGCAAGAGAAGATACTTTACTAATATCAAGAATTACAATATTTTTTGCTAATCTATCATCAAGTACACGAGCAATAACAGATGCGAATTTTTCTGTTGAAATATCTTCTACCATTAGTCCTCCATCATATCAATTCTTTTTTGATGACGACCGCCTTCGTATTCAGTAGTTAACCAAATATCAACAATATCGAGTGCTAAACCTGCACCGATAACTCTTTCGCCCATACATAAAATGTTTGAATTATTGTGTTGACGAGTGGCTTTTGCTGAGAAAGTGTCTCCGCAAAGTGAAGCTCTGATACCTTTTACTTTGTTTGCAACGATTGAAACACCAATACCTGTACCGCAAATGATGATACCTTTTTCATATTTGCCGTCAGCTACTGCGTGTGCAACTTTTTTAGCATAGATTGGGTAATCTACTGAGTCTGGTGTGTATGTTCCAACGTCTTCTACTTCGTAACCGATTTCTTTTAAGTGTTCGATAACTTTATTTTTTAGATTTAAACCACCATGGTCGCAACCAATAATAATTCTTTTTTCGCTCATTTTTTATTTTACCTTTCTAAATTATTTACATTTGCATTGATTTTTTTCTAACGCTTTAATGCCTTTTTCTAAGGTATCAACACGTTTTTCAAGAGTGTTAACTCTTTTTGATAATTCTTTATTTACTTCTATTAAAGCATGAATTCTATCTTCTGCACGGTTCAAACGTATGATATAATTTTGAACTTTTTCTTTTAGACTTTCATATAATTTGTCTAAGTCCTTGATAGCGTTGAACATTGTGAATAAAATATTGTCTTGACGAAGAACTAAATATCCTTCTTCGTTTTTAGTAACTGCGTAAGGTAAGACTTTTTCCACGTCTTGCGCAATAAGCCCTACTCTTTGAACGTCAGGTTCTGTTTTGTATGTAAATTTGTATACATCAAGTTGCTTGATTTCGTTCAAGCCTGTGTTTGCAAAACCTTGAATGTTTTTAAGTCTTTTATCTGAAATATTGTTGTATGTACCAGTGAAGGTACCCCAAATTTCTGTAGAATAGTTTGCGCCAGTTCTTTGTCTGATGTAGTTTGTGTAAGTCCAGTTTGAATATGCAGAAGTACCTGCTGTAACTGTTGTTGTTGCATTTACATAACTTCCTGTATGAAGATATGTGCCTACGTTTGCGTAAGTACCAACAGTTAAGTTTGTTGTTGTTTCTGTGTTACCGTTTACCGTAAGTTTTGCATTTGTATTGATGTTGTTACCAGTTCTTACAAAAACATTACCGGCATGTAAGAAAATGTTACCAGCGCCAGAATTCACGATTGTTTCAGCAGTTGTATTGTTTGCTGTAAAACCAGATGGTAAGTTTGTGTATCCAGATGATGAACCTAAACATGTCTTGTTGCTACCTGAAACACCGCTACAAGCTTTGTAACCGATACCAACATTGTTAGAGCCAGTTTGAACACCGTCTAAAGCATTTTGACCGAGACCAGTGTTAGCGTTACCAGTTGTTACGTTGTAACCTGATTGATATCCAGAAAATACGTTGTAACTACCGTTTGTATTTGAATATAATGAACGATAACCGATACCTACGTTATGAGAACCTGTACCGTTTGTAAAGACTGTTTCTGCGCCGATTGCAACATTGTTGCTACCTGATTGTTTGGCTTGACCGGCTAATCTACCAATGAAGACATTATCGGCACCTGCTACGTTAGATGCACCTGCGTTACTTCCTAATGCAACGTTACATGTGCCAGATGTTGTATTTTGTAGTGCCAATCTACCAATACCAACATTAAAGTTTGCTTTGTTTTGGTTTAATGCGTTTTGACCGATAGCTACGTTATCAGTACCTGAAACATTTGTAAGAAGGCTGTTTTGACCTAATGCAACATTTCTTTCGCCACCAGAGTTTGCTTGTAATGCGTTTTCACCTATTGCAATATTTGAATTACCGCTAGTGTTTGTTTTTAGGGCGCTACTACCTATTGCAACATTTGAGCCACCAGAAGTTAAAGCTGTTAAGGCTTGATAACCGATACCTGTGTTATTACTGCCTGTTACGCTTCCTGTCATAACATTGTAACCTGCACCAAAGTTGCTAGAACCAGTACTGTTTTGTACAGCGTTCATACCAAAGCCCATGTTGTTATTATTTTTAAATCTTATGTAACCCACAGTTGAATTGTTGTACATCATTCCGATTTGAGAACGAGTGTTACTGTTAGGAATATTGATGTATAGTCTTGCATAACCTTGCGCATCAGGTGTTACAGATGTACCTAACAAGGCACTTTGAGTTGAAGATGGTGATGCAAACCAAATATCTGTGTTGTTACGAGCAAGTTTCCATAAACTTCCTCCGGCGCCACCGCCACCACCACTAGTTTTTTTGTTTGTGGTTACAGGCAAAATGGCTGCCATTACTAATGACAGGATTAGTAATACAACTGTCATTTCTGCAATGGTGAAGGCTTTTTTATTTTTAAATATTGAAAATATCTCGTTCATAACCTTAACTATTATAACATATTATATAAATTAATAGAATATTGTAAATTAGTGAGCAAGCGAGCAGAGGCACGAGCGTAGCGAGAGTCGAGCAACTGTCAACGGAAACGATAGGAGTTTTCGTTGCAGTTGAGAGCGTTGCCGTTTAATGCGAGCGCAGTTCTATTAGGGTATTTCTCACTATCCAAAAAACCGTCTATAGACGGTCAAATTATATAAATTATTTATTGTAAACAATTGTAAACGCAAATTTAAAATAGCTAAAACCCAAGTATAATGCACTATATGATATGATATGATATGAGGGGAGGGGAAACTTTTGCTAAAGACATGATTTTAGATTGCCGATAAATACTCCGTTAGGAAAAAGTAATTAAGGAGTATTTTATTATGGGTATGTCAGCACTAATTTATCAAAGATTGAATAATCCAGATCTTGGAAAAACTAATAGCAATAAGTTATCTTCGCTAGATTTGAATAAATATAATTTAAAAAATCAAATTAAAACAGAATTAAAATCAGGTAATACATCTGATTTGGTTGATTTAGCAAATAAAACAGATGTTGACGAAGCTGCTAAAAAGTTTAATGAGTTAGATAAGGGCGATCAAAATAAATTGATTGGAAACTTGTTAAATGATGCGTATGATTCTCTTATGGAACAACTTAATAAAATGAAAGATTTGTGGTCAAATCAATCTAGAGATGAAATGATAAAAAACAATATTGAAGACGGTACATTATATGGTGCTGAGACAGAAAATACAGAAGAGGGTGCTCCTTCAGGTAAAGATGACCAAGAAGTTATCTCGTTGAAAAAACCTTCTGTAGAAGAAAATATTCAAGACGGCACATTATATGGTGTTGACACAAAAGAAACTGAAGAAGGTGCTCCTTTAAATAAAAATGACCAAGAAATTGCCTCATTGAAAAAGCCTGAAGAAACAAAGGCTGATACTACTACAGGTGCGAGTACAAACAATCCAGTTGAAAGTCAAGAAACAACAGATTTTCAAACAAAACACATGAGAAAATTCAATTTTAATAATAGAGCATTTTCAAGATAAAATGTAAGTTGAGCTTGTAGCCCAATAGAATAAAAATTGAGATAGAGGCGAAGCCGTAGGCTTCGCCTCTATCTTTATTATCGGGTTTGACAATTTCATCAAACTCGACCTACGTTCTTTTCATCTTATTGCAAACTTTGCCATACCTTTCATGTCATGCTGAAGAGTGTTTGGTACATGTTTAAAAGGTTCTGGTATATTCAGCATCTGACCAGTTATGAGTGTGCAAATTAGACGTAAAAAGTGTTTTCATGTAGGGTGAAATGCAGCGTTGGTAAGGTCCTGTGGAGAAACCAGACATTTTTCACGAAATCGAAGATTTCGGAAAAAGCAGTCAAACGAGTTCAGGACGACATAGAGGTATAACCTCATTGTTTTCGTAAATGTGGCGAATTCGCTATTCACCATTTACCATTTACTACTCACTAACCCACCAATTGCCCCACTTGACAGTCAAACCTTGTCATAAGGCGAGTTTTAGCATGTCGGTTTTTGATTGTAAAATTTTGTAACAATTTTTAAGTGTGAATTTTACATGATTTCTTGACTATTTATATTGTCGTAGTAACATTAAAATACATGTTCTTATAGGCTATAACAGAAATGTTAAGTTTTATAAATTTTTTAGTACGTACACAATATGAATAATACAAGAAGCGAGGTTTATAGAATGTCGACAAAATTCGCAGAAAGAGTAACTCCAATGGGTATTCCAAGTACCAGATTGGACGATTTACCTGACCTTATTGAGGTGCAAAAAAAATCATTTGAATGGTTTTTAACAGAAGGTTTAAAAGAAGAATTACTTTCTTTTTCACCAATCAAAGACTATACTGGTCGTTTAGAATTACACTTTTTACCAAATTATACATTTGATAATGCTAAGTATTCTATCGAAGAAGCTAGAATTCACGATACTACTTACGCAAAACAATTACGTGTAATGGTTAGATTAGTTAACCGTGATTCTGGTGAAATTAAAGAACAAGAAGTATATATCGGTGATATTCCTACTATGACTGATAAAGGTACTTTTATTGTTAACGGTGCAGAACGTGTTATCGTTTCTCAAATCGTTCGTTCACCTGGTGTTTACTTCAAACGAGATGTTTCACCTACTGGTAAACGTTTATACAATGCTACAATCATTCCAAACAGAGGTGCTTGGATTAAGATTGAAACAGATTCTAACGATTTAATTTACGTTAAAATCGATAAAAACAGAAAAATCTTAGCTACTACATTATTGAAAGCTATGGGCTTGTCAGTAGCTGAAATGGAAGCATCTTTCACTCACTTTGAATTCTTAAAGAAAACATTAGAAAAAGATACAACAGAAACAACTGAAGATGCTTTAATTGATGTATACAAAAAATTAAGACCTGGTGATCCTGCATCTGCTCAAGGTGGTCGTCAAATTATCGAAGCTCGTTTCTTCGATGAAAAGAAATACGATATTGGTCGTGTAGGTCGTTACAAATTAAACAAAAAATTGAACTTGAATATTCATGCTTCTCAAAGAACATTGACTATTACAGATATCGTTCAATCTATTGAATACTTAATCAACTTAACTTATGATGAAGGTTCTGTAGATGATATCGACCACTTAGGTAATAGACGTATTCGTTCAGTTGGCGAATTGTTACAAAACCAATTTAGAGTTGGTTTGAGCCGTATTGAACGTATCGTTAAAGAAAGAATGACTCTTCAAGACAGTGAAACTCTTACTCCATTGAACTTATTGAACACTAAACCTTTAGTTGCTTCATTGAAAGAATTCTTTGGTAGTTCTCAGTTATCACAATTCATGG
>ERZ808278.522-NODE-522-length-24096-cov-3.917558_pt1 | contig 24096 bp, 28 predicted proteins | sample MGYA00521239_ERZ808278 | MGnify/ENA primary metagenome ERZ808278 (study PRJEB31516, sample SAMN03275600) | gut metagenome | biome: mammalia-associated habitat; material: feces | host: Papio cynocephalus | place: Kenya | collected 2012-07-17 ... | reverse complement strand
TGGGGAGATAGCACAAACCCTAACACTGTGGAAAAAGGCGGGGGGGGGGGGTACATTTGATGCACTCGTCACAGATCCGCCGTACAATGTAAACTACAGCGGCGGAACGGAACGACAACTATCGATCGTAAACGACAATCTCGAAGACACGGCATTTCTTGCGTTCTTGACAACGTGTTTCAAGAACTTTGCGAAACACCTAAAAGACGGCGGAGCCTTCTATGTGTGGTACGCAAGCCGAGAAGTCGTCAACTTCGAAAAAGCACTCGCAAATGCCGGGTTGCTCGTAAAACAGCAATTGATATGGGTTAAAAACACCTTCACACTCGGACGGCAAGATTACCAATGGCAACACGAGTCGTGCTTGTATGGCTGGAAAGACGGCGCCGCGCATTATTTCACGGACGCCCGAACCAAGAGTACAGTGCAGGAAGAAGACCGTCCCGAGAATATCAAAAAACTGAAAAAGGACGAACTAATCAGGTTCTGCGAGCAGCTGCTTGCCGAACAGAACAACGTATCTACAACGATTTGCAGGGAAGACAAGCCTGCTCGAAGTGAACTACACCCGACGATGAAACCAGTCCGCCTTATGGCTCGGCTGATTGCGAATAGCACAAAAGAGGGCGACGTCGTTTTTGACGGGTTCGGTGGTTCAGGCAGCACACTCATTGCTTGCGAACAGTTGAACCGCGTCTGCAAAATCATAGAGTACGATCCCGAATACGCATCGGTCATTGTTGACCGTTGGGAAAAAATGACCGGGGAAAAGGCAGTCAAACTCGAAGATGGAAAGGTCAGAAAAAAAGACAAAATTCTATAACAGCAAAGCGTGGCGGAAACTCGCGCACTGTTATGCCGAAAGCAAAGCGTGGTGCTGCGAGAATTGTCACAACGCAAATATTGACTACACACAACCGCTCTATAAGCAACTGCACTGTCATCACAAAATCGAGTTGACAGATGAGAATATAGACAATCCCGAAATATCACTGAACGAGAACAATCTCATCCTGCTGTGCCGTGCTTGTCACAACGCAGCGCACGGCGAAGACGGCGGAACGGTTATCCGAGAAGATCTGTTTTTTGACGAGAACGGGATGCCGCGGAAGAAGGAATGAAGAATGGGCAAAGGAAGAAAAGCAATCCCTGCGAGCAACAAGGATAAAAGCACATATAAAAACGTTGGCGACATCGAGCGACAGAAAGACCTCGAGCCAAAAGGATATTCAAATTCTTTGCCAGCGCCAAAGGATTTGCCTGATGGCGCAAGAAAAGAATGGAAACGAATTGTGCGACTTCTCAAACAAGGGGACAGCGATCTGATTAACAACCTCGACCTGTACCTTTTGAAAATGTACTGCGTCGAAGTTGATATTTACAACAAACTTCTCGAACAGTGGACTGCCGAAAATCACGCGCTGTTCAAAGACGACGTCACCGACACACAACGCGCGAATTACTCAATCTCGGGCGTTCAGACTTCGGCAAGCGTCGGGAAAACGACGAAGAAACAAATAAACCCCTTGCTCAACGAGCTGCAAAAACATTCAAACACAATAAGAGTCTATGCCGAACAACTCGGACTAACGCCGGTAGGTCGCGCAGGCTGGACGGTGCGTAATGCGAAAAAAGAAAGCAGTGAAGTGGACGACTTTATGGGGGATGAATGACATATATCGAAGAATATCTCGACGCTGCTCATTCCGGCAGAGTTGACGTTCCAAAATACGTCATTAAGCAGTACGAGATGTTGCTACCGATTATAAAAGGGCAGGATACGAGATGGATGTACGATCCTGCGAAGGCGCACAAACCGATTGAATTTGCTGAAAAATTTTGCAAGCAATCAAAGGACGAGTGGCTCGGAAAACCGGTTAGATATCTATTGTGGCAAAAGGCAGCGTTCGAGGCTATATACGGCATCGTCGAACGTGGGAGCGGCTACAAAAAGCACCAAAAGGTGTTTATAGAAGTTGCAAAGAAGAACGGCAAGACAACTATGTTCGCGCCAGTAGCTCTTTACGAAACAGCGAAGAAAGGAAATGAAGTGTATTCCGCTGCGAACGGACTGCAACAAAGTCGCATTATTTGGACAGAGGCAGCGAACATGCTCGACCAAAGCCCGGCATTGCGCAAGGCTTTGAAAAAACGACAGTTCGCAATCAAGAATATCAGACCGCAAGGATATAGCGTTTTTATGCCGCTTGCAAACCAGCCGGACGTTCTCGACGGTAAACTGCCGAAGGTTGTATTCCTTGACGAGGTTCACGAACTGGATCAAACGCTCTACGACATACTGTACAACGGACAAATCGCCTGTGCAGATCCGTTATTCATAATGGCATCAACAAACGGCTATAAGCGTGGCGGCTTGTTTGATACAGAACGCGAAAACAGTGTTCAAATTCTCGACGGTGCGATAAAAGACGAGCGCAAATTCTCGCTCTTGTACGAGTTGGATGATCCGAAGGACTGGCTGAATGAGGCGCACTGGGGGCAGGCAAATCCGAGCTTGGGCTACACGTTCCAAATCGAAAAATTGAGAGAGATCGTTCAAACGGCGCTCGCAAAACCAAACGATTTGAATGCGGTAAAAGTAAAACACTTCAATCTCGGTGGCGTTTCCGAAAAGGCATACTTCGAGTTCGACACGATAAACAACGAAAGAAAATTCGACATTGAACGCTTTGAGGGACACGACGCGATCGGCGCGTTTGACCTTTCTCTCACAAACGACCTTACAGCGTTCGCTACGCTGTTTTGGGACGAAGAAAACAAAGAGTTCTGTGTTGTGGTTATGTTTTGGATTTCGCAAGATTTCTACGAAACCGCAATCAAAGATCCAAGAATGGGCAACGTGTGGCGTATGTGGGTGGAACAAGGTTATATCAGAATAGCCGGAATTAACAGCATAGACCACACAGCGATAGTGGATTATGCGACCGAAATGGTGGAAAAGCACAAAATCTTTTATCGCTGGATCTACTACGATCCATACTCTGCAAGATACCTTGTGACTGCAATGCACAATCAAGGTTTCAGAGAAGACAAATGCCTTATTCGTTGTTATCAGGGCAGCAAAACGCTGTCGGTTCCATTCCAACGTGTCGAGGCAGAGCTCAAAGCAAAGAAAATCAACTATAACAACAACCCTGTTGTGAAGTGGTGTATGACAAACGTGGCAATCAAAGAAGATCCGCGCAACAAAAACCCTTTGCCTGAAAAAGCAGGAAAGAACAACACAAGGAAAATAGACGGTTTCGCGGTCATTCTTGATGCATTCGTCGGCGTATGTGACCACGAACCGGAATTCATAGGTGAAGAATGAGATTTTTAGGACTCGAGATAAAACGCGCGCAGAAACGCGGAAAATTGCCGAAACTCGAAGAAAAGAGCGAGAACAAAACGCTGGCACTTCAATTCGGCACATATGCCGGGCTTGCACCAGCTTTTGCTGCGCTCCCCGGTTTTACCGAGAGCGATAAGTACATGTCGGCACTTCGAACAAACGCAACGTATTGCAGCAAAGCCGTATTTTCATCTGTAAGAATAAAAGACGGCGGCGCACAAATTCACGACTGGAAAACGCTTGATTATTTACTTCAAGTGCGACCGAACAAGCTGATGAACGCCGCGACCTTTTGGGAACGCGTCGCGTATTACTACTATCACTACAATAATGCGTTCATCTACAAAGAGTGTCTGCCAAACGGCGAAATCCGAGCGTTGTGGACGATAGATCCATCCGAGTGCGAGTTTGTAAAACTCAAAGAAACGGGCGAGCTGATAATGAGATTTGCAATCAACGGGCAGCAAGTGGTCTATCCATACGAGTGCATTATACACGTCGCAAACACAGTCGTCGATAACGCAATCTTCGGAATGTCGAACAAACCGTTACGTCGCATTCTTAATCTCATAAACACCAACTATCAGGGCATCGACAATTCTATAACGACGAGCGCGTATATCCGTTTTTTGATGAAAATGAATTCTAAGACGAGCGACGACGCGTTGAAAGAGAAAGCGCAAAAGATTACCGAATCATACCTCGATCCATTAAAGAAAGTCGGTGTAATCGCTGCCGACTCATCGTACGAGCTCACCGAACTGAAAGGCGGCGAGCAAAAGACGGCAAACGCGGTTGTTATGCAACAACTCGACGACGCCGTGTGCAAATACATGGGATGTCCGCAGGAAGTAATGGCAGGCACAGCCGACGAGAACATAATGACTGCTTACTACGAACGAACGATTGATCCATTCCTCGATCGGGTATCGCAAGAGTTGACTGAAAAGATATTCACACCGACAGAACGAGCATTCGGAAACAAGATCGTTTATTCCGACAGAAAATTGCAATATCTACCAATGTCCACAAGACTTGCGATGTTCGACAAGGTTCGAGAACTCGGAATCGTAACGTACGGCACACTCGGGGATTTGCTTGGATTGCCAGTACCCGAAGACTTGCGCACACAAACATGCAAGTCACAAAACTACGCCGGCAACGAACAAAAGGTAAAACCATCTTCAGGTAACGAGGATAAAACAGACGGAGGAAATAACAAAACAGAGGTAGCAGAAGATGAAACAAAATAGCATCGAACCACAAATGCGAGATAGGTATCGCGACTATCGCAGATTGATGGACGTCCGCGCCGAAGAAATACCGGACAGCGGCGATCTCATCCTTACCGGAACCCCGATAATTTTTGACAAAGAATATCTTTTGTTCGAATACAACGGAATTCAAGTCTATGAAATCATCAGGCGCGGCGCCTTCGATCACACGGATTATAGAGATGTCCCCTTAAAGTACAATCACGGTGACGCAAAAGGAACGCCGGCGCGAACCACTGCACGCACAGAACGCGGACGTCTAACCATAAGCGTGCTTGACGATAGGGTGGACGTGAGAATGAACCTTCTTCCAACAACGGGTGGAAAAGACCTGTACGAAGAAGTTAAAGCCGGCACCGTCCCACAGATGAGCTGGGCATTCATTCAAGAAGACAACACCGAAGAACGCATCGAGCAAGGGAACAAGATAACGTTTATCGTAAACGCGGTTAAACGCGTATTCGATATAAGCGCCGTGGACTTCGGCGCAAACAGTGAAACAACCATATACGCAAGACGGCGCCTTGATCTGGACGAGAGAATGGCACTGCTGGACGAGCAGGACGTCGCAAACAAACGAAAAATCATCGAAATTTTATCTTATTAAGGAGAAAAACAATGAAAAAATTAAGCGAAATTATAGCACGTCGCCAAGAGATCACGGCACAGCTTGAGCTCAACAAGCGCAAAGCTATGGAAAAGGACATTGACAGTGCAACGCTCGATAAACTTCTCGAAGAAACAAGAAGTTTGAACGCAGAATACAGCGCGTTGAAAATGGAAGAAATCGAACTTCGCAGTCAAATCGAACAACAACCGACGCTCGACAATCCCATAGGTTCCGGCAGCGAGCAAGCGGTCGAAGAACGCCGCGCGTTTGACAAGCTGGACAAGATGACCTTGCGTCAAAAAGTCGCATTCAGCATCGGACGCCAAGCGAGAGGCGGCACATTCTCTGAAGTCGAAGTCCGCGCACTCGGAACGGCTCTCACAACGACGGCAAAGACGTACGTGGCAGCCTCGGCAAGTGCTGACGGCGTAAACAACGCAGGTGTATTCATTCCGACAAACATCGTCTTTGATTTGTTGAGATCAGAGAAAAAGTTGAGTCCAATCCTTGAAGACATTATCTTCACAAACACACCCGGACTTACTTCGTTCCCCGTTCGCAAATCCCGCTCGAACGCCAAGTACGAGGCGGAAGGCAAGTTTACCGAAGGCGACGGTCAAATGGAATGGGAAGTCTTGCAAGGAAAGGCAGGCTATATTCAAACGAATATCGCTATAACCGACGAAGTCAGCGCAATGACCGACGAAGAATTCGGTTCCTACATCGTTGAACAATTGCTCCAAGACTTCAACGAAGACTGGGCAAAAGAAATCATCTACGGCACAGGCACGGGCGAGGCTATAAAAGGCATCACAATCGGCGCGCTCGACGGCTCATACACCGGAACTGCATTCGATGGCATCATTGCCGGCGTCAAGCTTTGCACGGGACAATATAGACGCGGTGCAAAAATTTACGTCGCACAAGACATTGCAGACGATATTCTCTTTGCAAAAAACAAAAACGGTTCATTCCAATATCCGGTAATCAACAACCCGACTGGCATCTTGTCAGTTGGCACAATGTCGGTTGCAGTTGACGAAAACCTTAATGCCGGGGATTTCATTATCGGAAACGTCGGCAAGTATTACAAAGCAAACAACCTTATTCCGCTTCACATCGAAAAAGAGCGCAAAGTCGGCAAGAGAATAACCCAAATCTTCGCAGGTCAATACCTTTGCACTTTGCCCCTTGCAGGCGCATTTGTTTATGGCAAAAAGACGACAGCATCAGCCGGTGGCAATAGCGGCGGCGGTACAGATGCCGGCGGCGAAAGCGGTACCTAATAATGGAGCATGCGCCTTATGGATATAAGCATTGAAAAATTACGAAATGCATTGTCGAAAGACGACCACGAATATATCAATTCCAAACTCGAAACGCTCAAAGCAGAGGCAATAGCCTCGCTTGAGCCAACGATTGGAATTGATAGCGAAGGCGCAAAAAATGTCGCAAAGAACAGCACGCTCGATATTTTAAGCGATAGATATATTGTGGAATATTGCCGAAAAGCGCTTGACGATGTCGATAACGACAAAGTTCTGCTTGCGCTGCAAATACAAATGCAGGTTATCAACAAATGAAACAACATAAATTCAAGTTTTACTACACGGAAAAAACTGGGACAAAGCCGAATGAAACCATCACTCGACATTTTATTCACAGCAAAGAAAGTTGCGGATTGTGGGCGGAAGTTCGAGATTTGTCCCGGAAAGAATTAGTCGCAAACAATGCGACTGGGCAACAAAACACAAAGATCATCACAGTAGGATACAATCCGAGAATTCTCGAACTGTACACGGATCTGATAGTTCTTGATGAACAAGGCAAAACCTATCGCATCAAGAACAAGCCCGACGAATTCAACTATTCGAAGTGTGATATTAAAATTGAAATAACTGAGTTTCAGAGCAACGAAAACTATGGAGGCGAAGATGTATATGACAATTCTAAAAGCGGAAATGTTGGCAATTAAAAGCATCGAAACAGCCTTCATAGACGCAGGGTGGAGCGACGGCAGCGCAATGACCGACGCAAAAATAAGAAAAGCAAAAGAGCCTATCTTTTATAAAGACTCAACGCCCAAAGTCGCAGCGGATGCGGTTGTGACCGTTGACGGTATCGGACGAAAGCTGTACTGCATCTACAATATAATTGCGCCACGAATGGCAACGTCAGGAAACGAAAGTCATCACATAGAGGTCACGGTCGCGCTGGCTATTTACACGGACACACAGTACTTGTTTGCAGAGAATTCAAAGCACGCAAAATACATTGATGCCTTGCTTGACGAGCTGGCAAAAGAAGACTGGATAATCTCATCCGCTGGGGCTGACGAGTCGGTCGCGAGCCAAGATGAACAATCGCCTTACATTTATCGAAAAACACTTTACGCGACAAACGTATTTTAGGAGGACAACATGTCTAACGGTAACGATCCGAAAAAAATCATAACAAGAGGACTTGCGACGATCGCGACGCAAAAACTCAATGATGAACAAAAGGGGTATAGTACCACGCGCAACACGTGGGACGGACAACACGAATGCACTATCACCCCGAATCAAGATAAAACACTACTGCCAAGCGGTAACGATCCAGCGTGGGCAGAAATCAGAGGTCCGGTTATATGCGACGTCGAATTGAAAATCTATGCTATTCCCATAGAAAAAATGCAGGAATTGCTCTCGGTGGAATATTCCGAGGCAGACGGCGTCAGTTTTTCAAGCGACGCGGACAGCATCTTCGTGGGTATGGATATCATCGTCGATGCCCAATCGACAGCCGGACGTTCAAAGCGAAAAACAACGCTTTACAAAGTGTCGTTTGACCTTCCGGAAATTTCTGCAAAATCCGTCGCTGAAGGCGACGTCGCAGTTGCAGATCTCACCTTAAAAGGAAAGGCATATCCCGTCTTCTACACCAAAGCAGACGGCAAGCAAGGCGACAAAACGCTCACAATCATCGATAGCACAAAACAATCGACTGCGTGGACTGCGAGAGAAAATACTATTATCTTCCCGACCGCAGCAACGACAACGCCGACTGAAACGGCATAACAACAAGCCAACGGAGGTACAAAATGGCTGTAAAAACATATCAAAGGCACTTCGGAATCTCATATGAATACAAGGACTCAAACACGGGCGAAACAGAGAACATTCCGTTTGTGGCAAATGCAAAACTTCTTATCCTTTTCAAAACCATAACCGGGGTAGAAATGTCAAAAGCGCTTGACGATTACAAGAATTCGATAGCGAACGTTGTATCGGCAGAGAATATGCAGGCGGTGTTCAAATTCACGAACGCAGAAACGCCCGACGAACGACTCGAAGTTCTTATGTCAAGCCCTGCGCAGTTCGAAGAATTGTTAAAAGCAGCGCTCGATGTAAGGCAATACAACGGCGTGGACTTGATAACGGCAATTCTTATATCGGCAAGAATAGCCGCTATGAGAGATGAAGATCAAGCAGAGGCGATAACACTCGGCGAGGAAATTCTACCCGAAGAAGTCTATCAGAACCCAACACTGGCGTTTGATATTCTCAAACTTGCATTTGATTACGATGTGTACGCAAAAAAAAAGTCGCGCAGACAAGCGTAAAAAGCCAAATGACACGAGCCGTGGAAGAATACGGAATAACATCCTGCTTGCTATACACGCTCGCGCAAATGGGGTTCAAAATTGACATTCTCAACTACGGGATGAACGTGGTGCTCGACACAATCTCATTCGGCGCCGCGGTTTCCGATGTCGCAGAACAAGGCAACGTTTTAGACGTCGCCAACAGCGATATGGACGAAATGGTGGAATTTTGATGGACGGAATATCAAAAGAATTTCAAAAAGTATTTTCAGTTCTCGAATCGGTGCCGGGCGTTGCGGTTGAGGCGATGAAAGAAGTCGTGGACGAGGCATCCGAAACGCTCTATGCAGGGCTTGAAAACGACGTGCCTGTTAGAACGGGAGGCTTGCGCCGGAGCCTTAAAAAGGCAAAGGCGTCCTCTCCCGATTGGTATGGATACAAAATCGAATTCGAAGGCAACGCTCCGAACGGGGAACCGTATCAAAAAATAGCAAACGTATTGAATTACGGGCGCGCCGCCTCGGAAACGTCCGGCGGAACGGCAGGCGAACATTTTATAGAAAAAAACGTCCGCAAATTGCGCGGACTGAACGATAAAATCGAGGCACGGTTCGAGGCAAAAATAAACAAAAAGACAACGTGAAAGTGGTTCAAGTAGAACGGTGTGCAGGTACCTCCGTCGCACAGATATAAGTTCAAGCCTTATCTTTCACACCAAAGAGGTGCAAATGGCGGTTGAAGTAGGGCGCACGATAAGCGCGCTGACAAAGCAGACAAACAAACTCACGCAAGAAGTCAAAAAGAGTCGCGCGGAAGTATCGGCGCTCGATAAAGAGCTGAAACTCAATCCGGGAAACGTTGACCTTGTTCGTCAAAAATACTCGGCATTTGCAAAGCAGCTAACGCTGAATCAGCAAAAGATAGCAACGTTAAACACCAAAAGAAAGGAACTCGATACAGGGTTTAGTTCCGGCGCAATCTCGCAGAAAGAGTACGAACGCGAGATTGTAAAAATCAAAAAAGAAGTCGAGAAGACGACCAAGTCAATCGAAGAATGTACGGTTGCGCTCGGACGGCAAAACGCAGAGATCAGAGCCGCGAAAATGACAAACCTAATCTCGGGGCTCGAAAAGGTGCAGCAAAAAGCCGAGAAGGTGTCAAAAGCAACGATGGTCGTAGTCACAGCATTCGGCGCTTTGCTCAAAAAGGGGCTCGATGTCGGCGGAGAGCTTGACGATCTCGCTAACAAATACAGCACAACCGCCGAGGCGATACAACTTCAAGAGCATAGGTATTTGAAAATAACCGGAAGTAGCGAGGGTTACACAGCAGCGCTTCAAAAAGTCGGCGCAATGCAATCATCCATTGCGAGCGGACGCGGTGCAAGATATCTGAACTTTTTGAAACAACTCGGGCTAAAACAAAGCGACCTCGAGAACAAGAACAATGGCGAGATTTACGATCTCATTTCAGGGCGACTCGCTGGATTAACCGATCAGACACAACGCGCGACAATTGCACAGGGACTGTTCGGCACGGTTGGACTCGACGTTGCAATGGTCACGGGGCAGACGGCGGAGAAACTCAAAGAGCTCGATGACGTCGTCTATGCAAATGGGATAATCACCAATGAACAAGCGCAGATAGCAGGCAACGCCGGGGACAGGTTCGACGATCTGAAAGGAAAGCTCGAATCAGTCGCTGTCGAGGCACTGGTTGACTTTATGCCGACCATTGAGGCGTTGACGTCATTCTTAAAAGATACCGTGTTGCCGCTCATTACGAACATCACGAATGCAATAGCGGACAGCGGTCCGGTGGGGCAGAAAATGCTCGCACTTCTAATTGTTGGAATCGTCGTACTGCCAAAAGTTATCGGTTTCGCAAAAACACTACTAACTACAATGCAACTCGCACGTGGCGCAACATACGCCCAAGCGGCAGCAACCACAACACTAACCGCAGCGTCCGGTCCGTGGCTTGGCGTAATTGTCGCGATAAGCGCAGCCCTTATGCTTGTTGTGACGCTTATCAGTATGTTTATCGGCAAGAGCAAAGAGGCGATAAACGTTTCAGACGATCTAATGAACTCGCTGGGGGATACACAGTCAACACTTGAAGGAATGGGCTACAAGATTGAAAGCGCCAGCGAAACAACTGTAATAAACAACCAAAAGAAACAACTCGACGTCAATGTCGATGTGAACGCGCACGGCGACACAAAGAGCAGTCAAGAGTATGCCCAAGACGTCGGATCAACGATTTCGGACAAAATAACCGCCGATGTCATAAACTACGCGCTGGGTTCAAAAGTGAGGTAAAAATGCAACCTTCGATATGGCTTAAAAATTCAAATGGCGATATATGGAATTTGCGACCACGCAAAATCAACGACTCGCAATGGGAGAGTTTTCTAAACAATATCGCAGGACTCGGTCTAAAAACAAAAAAGACCTATGCTCGAATCAATAACGATTTCATTGAAACAAAGGACGAGCCGCAACAAGTGGATATAACCGGCACAATGCTTTTTGCGACGCCGGCGCAAATGCGAAATTTCAGCCTTTTTGTCGGGGATTATAGCAATACGTTGCAACTTTTCTACGATCCCGAAGGCAAGATAGATCCGCGCTCGCAAATCGATCGTCCGTGGTATAAAAACGTAAATATCACACTTATGGAATCGGCGGAGCAGACGACACTCGGATTGTTTGAGTGCAAGATGAACTTCACGCCGCTCTGTGCTATGTGGCGCCGTGACGTTCAAGTTGCAAGTACAATCACGACACCGATCGGAACACCACACGTTATCCCGTTCGTGTACCCATATTTTTATCAGAGTGAAAGGAAACTCTATCTAAACATTTTGAACGAAGGCGAGAAAATCGGCTGTCGCATCGAGATAAAGAATAACAACCAAACCGCACTTCAAAAACTTGAATGGGTATGTACAAGCGGAAAGCACAGGCAATATGCCAAATGGCTGGAAGGCATTGGACTGGCGTCCGGACGAACGCTTGTCGTGGACAGTACACCGTCAGCGCAAGAAAGCGCCGTCAAACACGATGGCATTTCAGACGACGTGCAAGACTACCAAGAGGCAAATCCGCAATATATAAACTTCATCGAGCTTTACCCCGGGAACAATCAAATAGTGTTCAATTTGGGACAAATCGAAGGCATCGACATAACGGTGTCATACATCGAGGAGGAAAGACTGCTCTAATGCAATACCGCGCTTTCAAAATCAAAGAGCTTGACGAACCATATCAATGGATGTTCAAAAACACAAGTGGCGTAATGAAAACGTTTACAAATTACGACACGCTGGCATACGCAGCAGGTGGCGCAGTTTCAAAATGGAGCATTGACGACGACTATCTCTTATCGAACAACAGCACAGCAACGATAACGGCACCAACCAAAGCCGTCCCCGGGCAAATAATAGCTTTAATCGATGACGCCGGAACAAAAGCGTTCGGAATGATAACGGGGGTTGATAACGACAACCTTCAAATCACATTCAGAAGTGTGCTTTCATTTTTCGACATCGACATTTTGAACCCAATGCGCGAACTCGCAGCGCAGGAAGATGACGACGTCAAAATTAAATACATGTACGACGGCGTAGAAGACACAGCACTTATGCTTGCTGCAATCTTCTCATCCGCCGGCACCGATAAATATAGGCGCCTACCGGTCAGAATTCGAACATCAGGCGGTGGAAAAACAGACGGGACATACAACGTTCCTGCAATATGGAAGTACACCGATAACACGTTTAATTGCAAAGAGTGGCTACAAGCGCTCTTTGACACGCATAACGTTGTTGTGCAATGCAAGCTGGTATTCGAAGTAAGCCGGGCTTTTATCGAAATCTACGTTGCGCACAATATGCGCGGCGGACGATTGATCAAAAACAACATTCACGCAATGACCATTACGCACAACGAGGACTCGGCAGCGAAAGCGACAGTGTGTCAAGTTATCGACAAAGAATCAAAGGCGCTTTTAAGTACGTGGTTTTTGCTCGACAACAACACCGTAAGCGAAGACGCAAGCGCTACTAATCGAGTGCAGCCATACAAACTTACAGTCGCGGAATTCGACTCAGACAATACGGACGACGCTACCGAACAAAGTATCGCGGAGGACAATCTTCTTTACAGCGATTTGAACCACTATGTGAAGTGTGAGTTTGACCGAGAGAGCGCAATGTATCCTAAAAACTTGAACATAGGCGACTCTGTGACAATCGTGCCGAAACTCGAAGAAATGAGCGACGACAAGGCGCTCACAAACGAATACGCCGATAAAATTCTCAAAAGCATATATACAGGAAAAAAGGAAGACAGCGACAACTCGATGGTGACGCTAATCTTCGGGAAAATACGAATTAACTACACCGATATAATTCAGATGCGCTATCAGCGCAAAGCGAGGGAATAATGAGATTAAGCGTAGCTGCCGCAGGTAACAGCGTGGAAAACATCAATCTAATCAATGCAAGATTTCAAGCCGAGGCATTGCGCGCACTTCGAGGGAAAGACTGCGGCGTGCTGGATAATTCCTTTTATTCAACAGCAGACACGCGCGGAGCGACAAGAGATCAAAATGCAGAGTTTATGTGGAAACTCACCGCAACCGACGTTCAAAACATTACCGTGGGGCGCGGAATGGCAACAGCATACGGTTACGACATACAGTCGGAAAGCGACGTGTCGTTTACAGCAACAGCGCCTTCTGCCGACGTAAAATATGTGTTTATATACCTTTCGTGGGACTTGTCAAATCCGGTTCAAGCGGACGGCGAAATAGATATCCACGATAATGGCGCTGGCGCGGAATGGCAACCGGAATACCAAGACAACCTAATTACCAATCCGCTCGGCAAATATCAGATGCCTTTGTACAGATTGAAAATCAACACGGCTGGACAAGTCGAGGCAATCGCAAAATGGAGCGACCTGCAAGTTGACACGATTACAGGCGTAACACACGCCACAAACGCCGAAAACGCAACAGAGGCAAAGTATCCCGAAGGCGGTACTCGCGACAAGACGATAAACGAGATACTCACTGAACACAATAATCGTCTAACCGCACTGGGTTTTAGATCGGCAAGCCTTTCTGTCGCGGGGCTTGCAGCAAAGACGATTACGCGACAAGGGAATTACGTTCTAATAAACATTGCAATAGCAGTAAAACCTTCATCCAATTGGTTTGCCGAATGGTTCAAGGCGTATCCTGAATCCACAAAGCCACTCTGCCAATTTCCTGCATTGTTTAGACCAAAAGAAAAGAGTTATGGCGCTATATGCTTTGTCCCGACGAGCAACGAGGTGGTGGGGTGCGGATATCCGATTTTTATATCGACAAACGGCAACTGCTACGTTCAAAGCGGTTCGAACTGGGAAAACGTAAAGGACAAGGACTGCGTTATGTATGTTACAGCAGGATACGAAGCACCGGCGATTAATGCGTGAGGTAGGGTATGGCAAACATTGAAATTACATTGCTCACATCAAAAAGGACATTTGTCAACGTGGACGGACTCGGCTCTGTCGTTGCTGCGCAAGCAGGCGGATACGTTGCTGTTGCAGGAGAACACAACTCTACAACGATAGCCGTTCAGTATCCGAACGCATACGCAGGACAAGCGGCGTGGGTTCATATGCGAAACTCTGCCGGCGAGTATAAGACCATAAAGTTTGATGCGTTACACGATCCGGCAAAGGTTGAGTTTGCGCTCCCGGGCGAAATGACGCTCGAAGGGAACACGTATCTTGTGTTCTACGCCGTTAGCGGAAGTGGCGACGATGAAGTCAAGACCGTGTGGGCGCCCGTCGTCGTTCCGATAGCATCGACAGGTGTCGATTATAAAAAGGTTGCAATGGCAAGTCCAGATGTTCTCGAAAAAGTTATGGCAGAGAGCGCCGAGGCAATCAGAATAGCGCGTGAGATCGAGCAAAAACAAGCAGACGGCGAACTCGACGGTAAAAGCGTATGGGTTCGTTATAGCGCCAGCGAAGACGGCGCAAATATGACAGAGGAATGGACTATCGGTCAAAACTATATCGGCGCATACCTCGGACAGACTGCGAGCGAAACACCGAGCGACTACCAATGGATGCGCTTTGTCGGCGGATCTTACTGCGCAGATGACGACACGGGAACCGTTGTGGACTACACGGCGGTTGATAATACGGATAAGTCGTTCACAGCGTCCGGAATAACGTCGGCAAAAATAACAATCCCAGCGACGGCAAGCCACGGCTATCACGCCGGCGTCAACATTAAGAGCGGTCAAACGCCCCCGGCAATGGAATTTGTAAACAACGCCGCAGGCAAGACGTTGCGCGTGTTGCAATACGGGTTCACTTACGACTCGCCCGAAAATTATCATCCGTCAGCAAACGTGATGATACAAATGGCAATATACTGCGACGGCGCGAACGTGTGCATAAGCATCGTGGAGGTGCCGGTATGAGAGCGGTGGGAATTACTTATCTCGATCGGAAAATTCGATCGATAACGCACACCATACCGCGCGTAGTGTTGTGCCGGGGGCGTATAACGGCAGCAACACTATTCAAGTTGAAATACAGTTCAGGATTAGGGCGCCCAATTCGCGGTCAGATAAACGAGCTGATACAAACTTTTACAAGCGAGGACTTTCCGGCTAATTGGTATCCCGGCGCCGCAGTTCGAGGTTCGATACAAACGGTAGGAATTATAAAAGGCGCCTACCAAGCAACCGTCGGCGTGCCAATCGCTGCAAAAACAATCTCAAAAACGAGCGCTCGAGCGCGAGCAACATCAGGCGTAGGACGCGACGTAAAGGGAACTGTAAAAGGAAACACATACGTCGGCGCAAAGGTTCGAGCAGGAACAGCAAAAGGCTTGATGACCGCGTCAAAGAGCGTGGGGGCGACGAAAGCAAAACTCACACGTTCAACATTTGCGTCGCTGCCGGCAAAATCGCAAACGAGAACAAATGCCGGGGCAAGATTGAGCATATTCACATCGTTCACATATGCGAGAGGAATCGCAAAAGCGACTTCGATGCTCGGTGCCTTTTTAAGAAAAAGCACACAGCCGTCACTTCCTGTGTTTTCGACGTCGAAAACAACGCTCGGCGCAAGAACATCGGTGTCAAACGGCGAGAGCGAGCGAGGCGCCATAACAATAAGCGCAACGTCGCGTGCGAGAATACATCAAGCACGTCGAACGAAAATAGCCGATCTTATGGGCAAACCGATATCCGATTATATCGGAAAAACCATAAGTGAAGTGGCGTGGACGGAGGTGTGATATGGACTGGGGTGCATATTCGACGCCGTGGTTCAGGAAAAGACTGGCGGCGTACGCAACAGGGCAACGACGCTATATGGATCTCGGCGCTTTGTACTTAAATCTAAACTTGGATCCTACCGGTCCGCAGTTCAATGCAGCCGGACAAACGTGCAACATAGTGCGCCCGAGCGCGCAAGGCTACGAACGCAAACTTATAGCAATGCCGGGGCAACCTGCTGTGTGCAAATTCAAGAGAAGTTACAACAGCACTACCGGCAAAACCGAATACACAAACACGGAAGAAATACACTTCGATCACTGTCAAGAATCGTGGAACACCCGAATACTGCACTGGATGATAGAAACGTCGTCCGGCGAAGTGTGTTTTTTTGGACGGTTAAACGAAACGAACCCACCGACAAAAGGAAGTATAATCTGCATTCCGGTCGGTGCGATAAAAATAACATTATAGGAGAGCAATATGCAAGCACAAGGTCAATTTACACACGAATTCAAAGTCGCGGCATTGAATGAGGCAGTGGGCAACACTTCGAGTATGGATATGGGGAATATAAAACTCGGTTTATTCTCGGACGTTCCAACAGTAGGTACGAATGGCACCGTATCATACACTGAAATCCCCGGCACATCGGGTGGGGAATCAACGGGATACGCACGAGTTGACGTCGGCATTTACAATCAATCCGCCGCGTGCAAGTTCGGATCCCCGACTTACGACTCAACAACGGGCGCAACGGTTTGCAAGAACAACGCCGAAATCCACTTCAACTCTGTGAAGAAATCGTGGGGTGCGATAAAAGGTTTCGGTCTGTTCCGTTCGAGTGGCACACTTATAGCTTTTGGAACAATCAACGACGAAGAAGGAAACGCGATCGAGAACGGCGTCACGCCGGAAGTCGGCAATATAGTCTTCTTCAAGACGGGCGACATCGTTCTCTCGATGACGTAATGAGGAGGTAAACAATGACAGCGACAACACCCGGTCAAACTACAAACTATAACTTGCCTACCGTTCAAGATGAAAACGGGGATGCCGGGGCTGCATTGCTTGCACTGCTCAAAGAAGGGACGCCACTCATCGATGCGAAGATCCACGAAAACGCGCAAGCGCTTTTGACGAAGGCGAACAAGCCCACGAAAGAAACGATAACACTGGCGGTGGCAAGTTGGCAGCAACTCTCAACAGCGGTGGGCAATTACAAATACCAAGCAACCGCGACGTTGCAAGCAACAATCCCCACGAACTGCACCATCGAGCTGATAAACAACAACCTTGCGATTTTCGCAAAATACGGTTTCGGAATCGCATCGATAGACGAACAGGTTATAACCTTCTATGCGCTCGATAAGCCCTCCGACGACGTCGCGCTTATCGTCGAAATTACGGAGGGATAAAATGTCGGTAATAATCAAAAACCCAATTATAGTCGCCGGCAAGGGCGGCGGAACGGAACTCGCGCCGCTTACCAAGCCTGCGACGGCGGCGGAAATCAAGGCAGGGTATCAGGCGTACGGCGATGACGGCAAGGTTATCGTCGGCGCATATACCGTCAGCGACGTGCATCCGCAACTGAACGCCGTGACCATTGCGAAATCGGGCAACAATCTCAACATCACCAACCCAAGCACGAATGGCAACTTCGTAGCAGGGTACAAGGTGTTGTCGGGCGGCTCGGAAGTCACGCGAGTGGACAAGTCACCGCTCTTGCTCACCACGTTGCAAGCGCAACCTTACACGTTCACGGTTCGAGCGCACGGCGTCGGCTTTTTGGACAGCCCGGACAGCAACGCGATTGACATCACGGTGTACGCGTTCGTTGACGGTTTGAAGAACGTCACGTCAGACTTCGACTTCGAGAAGACGACAAGCGGAATGACATTCTCGTTCACGATTGTTGCGGCAGAGGGCTACCACTTGCCGGCAAGCATATCAATCAAGTGCAACGGCGAAGACGTGGACTTCTCATACAACCCTTACACGGGCGAAGTCACGACCACCGCGCCACTCAAAACGGCGTACAGCGGCGAAGTGACGGACGGCGGAAAACTCATCGCGCCCGTTATCTCGATGGCAGACACGGACGAACTCGAAGTGTCCGACGTCGCGTTTGCGGAAACATACGAGTTTTACGACAGCGACAATCTCGTCGGCACAAAGCAAGTCCCGGCAGGCGGATATATCGGCGTATCGGCAGAGGGCATAGTTACACCGAAGTTGATGCAACCGCTTATATCGATTGAGGGGAGCGACACGCTTAAAGTCGTTGACGGCTACCTCAAAGAGGGCGACGTTTTCTATTCGGAAAAGTACGACCTTTACTCGGACGGCGAAATTTACGAGTCGGACATCGACGCAACGGCAGAACAATCGACGTTGTTCTCATACACGCTCGATCCAACGGCGCAATGGACAAAGCAAACGGACGGCTCGTACAAGACGAACACGAGCAGTTCATACGCCAACACTTATGCGTACATGCGCATAGGCATTCTTGCGCCGAAAGCGACGAAAGTCAAGGTCGAATACACGTTCTATCCGTACAGTTCATACGTCAGAATGTTCATCAGCAAACTCGACCAAGCATTTGCGAAATCGAACAGTACACAACCGTCATCGTCACTATACCAAGTGGCATCGAGCGGTAGCAGCACAACAACGAGTTCGTTCACGCTCGACGTGACAGCCGGTGCGCACTTCATCGACGTTTTGAAACAATACGCAACGACGTCAACATCATCGAGTTACTACAACCGCTATTGCAAGGTCAAGATAACGGAAGTAGTGGAAACAGCAGCATAGGAGAATACAAATGGCACAAATAGACCTTTTGTCGTTGCTTATCCCTTACGGGCAAAGGCAACTCAAAGTTAAAGCAAAAGCGACGGGCTACACGGACAGCGATATATCAAACGTCGTGACATATTATAGCCGACCGCACGTTCGCAGAAAAGACGGCACGACTCTGCAAATCACAAATTGCAGAGCGGCTGCCACAAATTATGAAATCTATCTCGACGGTGCGAAAGTCGGGGACGCGGCATACAGCGGTGCAGACGGCGGAACGCTCGATGTCGATGTCACAACGCTCGGATTTACACAGAACGCAATCAACAAAGTTTATGTCAAAGGTATAGGCACAGGCGTTGAGAGCAATCAAAGCGAAACGTTCGGCTTTTGGTACGGCGACAACGTTGTTCTCGGCGTATCGGGCTTGTATCAGAGCGAGCCTGCGCTTACGAGAACAGACGACGCGGTGGATTTGTCGTGGACTATGAGCAACAATCTCGTTTCGTCCGACTTTGATGACAAGTTCCCGTACAACCAAATGCAAAGAGAAACGATCGACGACGACGTGTTCGTCTATGTCCCTGCAATGTACTGGCGAATCGGATACGACAGCAATCACTTCATCACGGACATTGCGGTTGCGCCTGCCGAAATGGAAGTCGGCGAAAACCAAGTTCTCGCACACTCCGACGCGTTCTATTACGGTGCTTACGGCGCAAGAATCGTTGACGGACAAATGCGTTCGATTGGAAGTGGCACGCGTTCGGGAAGTTATACATGCGCACGTTTTAGAGAACTTGCCAAAGCACGCGGCGACAAATACCGTCAACTCGACTTGTATCACATGCGCATACTTGATTTCTTGTGGCTCATTGAGTTTGCGACGAAGAACAGCGACGCGGTTATGCGAGGGTACACGAGTTATAATCAACCCTGCGGCACAACGGATAGCCTTACCGTTCCGAGCGGACAACTTTCGGACGGCGGCAGAATGAGATGGCGTTACATCGAAGACTTTGTCGGTAACGGTCATGAATTTTTCGACGGCGCGTACGGACTTGGAGCAACACAAGACGAAAGCAAATACGGACAAACGGTTTCAGATGTAGCCTATTCGTCCTATAACGGATGCTTGTCTGCTTTGAAAATCGATGAAAAGTACCCGTTGCTTGCCGTTCCGGGCGGAAACGTCAGCAATGGCAACTACAACACTTATTTTTGCGATTATGTGTACTCGACGTCGGGTGCGTATGTCTATTATCGCGGTCGTAGCTACACGAACGCGAACGATGGTCTGTTCCAGTGGTTTTACTGCTCGGCGACGAATGCGTTCGGCTATCTCTGTTCTCGGCTTTTGAAAACCCTTTAATCCATATTGGGGTTGGTAAGGGGCATCCCCTTGCGGCAACGAAAAGTCTTTGTACAAATACTTGTCTGAACAAGAACGAACAACAAAACACAGGGTGCGCGCGTTCGGCGATTATGTGAACTCGACGTCGGGTGCGTATGTCTATTATCGCGGTCGTAACAACACGAACACGAACGATGGTCTGTTCCAGTGGAATTACTACTCGGCGACGAATGCGAACAGCAATCTCTGTTCTCGAATTTTAGGTCAAAACGGTAAAGTTAGACTGCGCGCATCCTTACCACTTGGTAAAAAACTATCTCGTAAAAGGCACGGTTTAGTAGGTTTATTCTCGAAAGACCGTGAGGGACTTAAAAGCATACAAACACAGGCACATAACGATGAAAAGAACAGGTTATCTTTACGACAGATTATGTGAGCGGACGACGCTCGAAAAGGCTTTTGCAGAGGCGTCACGAGGCAAGAAAAACAAACTTTATGTCCGACCTTATCTTGAAAGACAAGACTACTACATTGACAAGTTGCAACAATGGCTCAAAGACGGAACGCTCAAACTGACCGAAAATAGACACAAGACGATATATGAACGGTCTGCCCGGAAGTCGCGCGATATTGTCGTGCCGAAGTTCTTTCCCGACCAAGTCGTGCATTGGGCATACTGCATCGTTATGAAACCCGTGTTTATGCGCGGAATGTACGAGTGGAACTGCGGCTCAATCAAGGGACGTGGCGTGCATTACGGCATAAAGAGAGCGCAGAAGATACAACGCAACCCAAAAGCACGATACACGCTTAAAACCGATTTCAAGAAATACTTTCAAAGCGTGAGCGCGGACAAACTCGTGGAACTTCTCGCTTTGAAGATAAAGGACAAGCGAATGCTTGATTTGTCCGTAAAAATTTTACGGAACGAGCGCAACGGCTTGCCGATAGGGTTTTACACGAGCCAATGGTTCTCGAACTTCTATTTAGAGCGGATAGACCACTATATCAAAGAGAAACTGCATATCCCGTATTACATTCGATACGTCGATGATTTGGTAATGTGGGATAGCAACAAAAGACGACTTCACGCCGCAAAGCGTAAACTCGACGACGTTCTTCGAGATGAACGGTACAAGTTGACAATCAAGAAGAACTGGCAACTATGGCGTACAGGAACGCGCCCGTTGAGTTTTCTCGGATTTACGATTTACGGCGAGCGTAAACGCCTACGCAAGCGTGCGTGGCTCGAACTTAACCGAACCGTCCGACTTGTGCGCAAGCGCGGATATTGCACTTTACACGGCGCACGCAGCATACTATCCCGACTCGGATGGCTTATGCGGTGCAGCGGTGGCGTGGCGTATTATTCAAAGCATATCAAACCAATTATATCCAAAGGCGAGGCGTGCAAAATCGTGTCGCTTTACGACAAGAAAACAGCAGGAGCAAAGGCACTATGATTATCAAAAACGGCACAAACGCAAACATCGAAAAGCACAAGCAAAAGCTCGGATTGACGGGCGACGTGTATCTCGTCAACGATCACCTTATGGAATCGCTTGCAAGTCACCGCAGACTGTTCCCGGACAGCACCGCCACGACCATTGAGGACGCAATGGCGGAACGTATCGCGTACGAGCAGGAACAAGAGCGAATCCGCCTTGAACAAGCGGCACAAGCCGAACAAGAGCGCATAACCGCTCGCACCGCCGAAGACGAGGAAGAACCATCGGAGGAATAATATGGACAGCATCGAGGAAATCGCAAAGAAGGTCGAAGAAAGCAAAGCAGTGGCAACTGTCGAGCCTGAAAAAGAGCCGGCGCAAATAGCGCCAGCCGAAGTCAGACAGTACTCGGCAATGTCGGCGCCTATGACAAAGATTATTCAGAACTCAACGCCGGCGCCGGATCCAACCGTGAGTGACGAGGTAACGGACAAGATCCAGCAAAGCGTTGACGACGCACTCAAAGATGAAAAGTTTGTCAAAAAGAAATCGCGCAGCTTGGCAAAAACCGGTAGCCGTTCCGTTGACGTCGAAATCGAGTATAGGAACAATCGAGTCGAGGCGCGAAAGGCGCAGAACAAGGTCGATAAGGAAACCATCAAAAACAGCTTGTTTGTCGCAAAGCAGGAAAAGCGCCGCGCGGTAAAAGAGCAACGTCACCTGAACCAGTGCCAGCGCGAAACCCACCGACAAGAGATTGCGTCGTATCGATGGAAAGAATACGGCGACATGTTGCAAGGGTACGGTTTCAAAAAAACGCCGTCGAATTTGGTGTTCAAAGTAGTCGTGTTCTTGGACGGCGCCGCTCGATTTTTGGACGGACTCAACAAAGCAAACAACAAACTCGTCAAAGCACTTAAATGGTTTATCATTGTGGGCGCCGGCGTCGGCATCTACTTTTTGATAAAGAAATACTTATAAGGAGAGCAATTATGCAAGCAGAAAGACAAGCAGAACTCGTTGTTTACCTCAAAGCGCAAAAAGCCGAGAGAGTGGCACAGCTTGATGAGCGCGACGCAATTCTCGCAAGGAAATACGCGCTCGAAGAACAACTCGCAAAAGCAAACAAGGATCTTGAATTGCTGGGCGACACTTCCCAAATCGAGGCAGACTGTGCAAAGCTCGATGTTTTCATCGCAGAGTTGACAGCGAACGTAACAACCAACGTTGCAGACGACGTGCCGGCAGAACAAACCGTTGACGCGCCCGAAATTCCAGCGCAGACAAATCAAGTCGAAGAAGACGAATGAACGGAGGCAGAAATGGCGAACCTGCGAAAGTCAACGATAGGAATGATAATCCTTTCACTGTTAGACCTTGCAGTAGGTGTCGCTGCAATCTTCACTCAAACATTTGCGGTCAAGGTTTTAGGAACGATGGCGAGCGGACTCACGTTCTGTAAAGCCGTTCAAGTATGTGTCAAATCGAAAAAAGGTGCGGAACTCGCAAAGAGCGTCGCCGTGAAATCCATACCACTTATAATTCACATTTTCACAAAGAAGAAGAAGGAGAACGGAAAAATGAAAGAGTTTTTCAAAAAAATCGGAACAAATCTCAAAAACAACAAGATCACCGCAGTCGTCGTTGTTTTTGTGGCGCTTGTCTGTGCCGGCGCAGGCTATGCGATCAACTACTTTGTTGAGGCATTCGGCACAAGCATCCCGGCACCTTACAACATCGTCATAGCAGTAGTAGCAACGCTTTTGCTTTTTGCAATTCTTGCTGCGGCTGTTATTTATCTCGGACACGACGACAAGAACTATGCGCTCATTCGAAAAATCGTTAAAGTCGTCGGCAAAGAAAACGCTGCCGAAGAACTCGATAAGTACCGTGAGCAATATGTCTTGCAAGTCGAAGAAGAAAAGGCACGAGCCGAGGCGGAAGCCAAAGCACAAGCCGAAGACGATAAAATCTATCGTATCATTCAAGAGGAGGAGGCGGCGAAAGAAAAAGCCGAGCGAGATCGTAAAATTGCCGAGTGGCGTGCAAAACACGCTGCAGAGCTCGAAACGACAAAGCCCGACACCGACACCGTCCCAGACGACGATGATGACGATGATTAAAAAAAACAAAAGCGAGGAGCAGTCCTCGCTTTTTATTTGACAAAACATATTGTTGTAACTATTATTTAAGCAGGACGACGAACAAACTCGCTGGCAGCAACGAGTGACGATGAACCCATCCGAGCAACAAACACCGGCGGACGAGATATAGACGGGGTATATAAAAATTCCGTGCGTAAGAAAAACTGCGGTAGGGCATTCTTGCCACTGCGCACGAAATCAAAAGTGGAGCATTCCGGCAAGAACG
>ERZ808278.519-NODE-519-length-24125-cov-17.147320_pt1 | contig 24125 bp, 40 predicted proteins | sample MGYA00521239_ERZ808278 | MGnify/ENA primary metagenome ERZ808278 (study PRJEB31516, sample SAMN03275600) | gut metagenome | biome: mammalia-associated habitat; material: feces | host: Papio cynocephalus | place: Kenya | collected 2012-07-17 ... | reverse complement strand
CAAAGGACCCGCCCGCCCGATTGGCTCTATCGACCGGTGCGAGGTCTGCGGCAAGGAGTATACCGTCAACTCAGCCCGTCAGCGCTATTGTCCGGACTGTGCCGCCGCAGCGGTCAAAGCCGCCGACAACGCGCAGGGACGGGAATATATGCAGGAGTACCGAAAAATACGCCAGCGCAGAGCAGCGCGGTTGTGTGTTGTCTGCGGAAAGCCGCTGCTGTCTCTTAAATCCATTTACTGTTCCGCAGAATGCAAGCAGAAAGCAGAAAAATCCCTTGACGTTCCCGGCAAAAACAATTAAAATAGTATCAGGGCGATCGGAGAGGCGCTGTCACTGGCAGCGAGATCGTCTACGGATTCACAAGCCGTCGGCAAAAACTGCCGGCGGCTTTTTCTTTTGCTTAAAACGGTCTTTCCAGCACTTTCACCTGCTGTCCGCTCAAACTCTGCGCAAATTCCGCAAACTGCGCCACAGCGTCCGGCACGTCGTCATGCTTGTTCTTGCCCATCATCGTATAGGAACACAGGAAATCCATCGCTTTCTTGTAATCCCTGTTCGGATAAACAGAGGAATCGCGGAACAGGCAGTGCTCCTTGACCCACGCGCTGGCGACAATGATCTTTGTTTCCTTGTTCGCCGTTGTGAATTTGGTCGTAATATGCGCAATGCCGTTTTTCGCCTTTACGCCTGCCTGTACGGTCTGCGCTACGCGCCCGCCCGCCGAGTTGGATTCAAACCGCGCCAGCTGTACCTTGTGCCGCACCAGAATGTCAATCAGCCGCGCATCTACAATTTCCGGCTTGCCGTTGTCGCAGATAAAATCCTCTAAGAAGAATTTTTGTCCGTACTGATACACAATCGGCATACAGCAGTAGTCCGCGCCCCTGTCCTTGGTGTCGCACACTGCCAGTATCGCGTCCGGCTCACCGTCCGGCAGGTCGAAATACCGCTGCAATTCGTCCTCCTGATACAAAATGCCGTCCCGCTCGATGGGCTGGTTCATATACAGTGCCCGCCACGAAACATCGTCCATAATGTTCCGCTGCTCATGGTAGAACTCGGTGGAAAAGCCCACGCCGTAGGCATAATCAAAATTGGACTCGTCATTCTCGTCCAGCGCGGGGATAACAATGAATTTTGCCCTGTCACTGCCGCCGTACTGCATTTCCAGCCGTCCGATCACGTCATGCACACTCCAGCGCGTGGCGATATGCAATTCCTTGCACTTGTCGCCAATCTTGCGCTGCCGCAAATCCGTTGTGTACGTCTCCCACAGCTTGTCCAGCCGTTCTTTGGACAGCGCAACCTCAATACCGCTTACCAGATCGTCGCAGTACAGCAGCGTTGCCGCGCGATACAGACCGGCGTTGCCCGTACCGATGGACGTAAATTCCAGCGTTTCAAATCTCTGCCGCTTGTCAATGTCAATGCGGCAGTCCTTTGCGTTCGTGTTCGATACCTGCAAATGCGGGAATACGTCATGCCACAAATAATCCCCGTTCGGGTCAAGAATACGCAAAACCTCATCGTAAACACCGCGAATAAACGAATTAGAGTGCGAACCCGTCAGCATCGGTTCGTTCGGCACTCTGCCCGCAAGCCATGTCAAAAAGAAAATCGCAAGCGTGGTCTTGCCCGCGCCCGGCGGCAGCGAGATTGCCAGCAAATCCAGCTTGTCGTCCGCCAGCTCCTGCAAGCAGTCCACTACCTGCTTTAACGTCCTGCGGCGCGGCGGATAGAACTTCTTGTCCGGTTCGCGGTTGAACTCTATGTAGAGAATGTATGATTCAAAATCGTAGGGAGCCGCCGCCAAAAGCACCTTTTTGTGCAGCCGATACAGCGCGGACAGCATATCGTCCGGTGCGGAACGCATTTCCCGTTCAATCTGTTCGGACAGCTCTTTCAAGTACCGCACCGCCAGCGGAATATCCTCTTTCCGCGCCTCAAGGCACATATGGTATAAATCTTCGTACCGCCATAAATCAGCCGGTTCTTTTTCAATCTGCCCTCGTATCTTTTCCAGTAATTCTTGCATAAAAACCTCCCAAAACGCAAAAAAGCGCGTTACCGCTTGGAGAAATCCAATCTCCGCACGATAACGCGCCTAAACTGTTTTAATGCTGTATATTCGCCATGATCTGATTGTATTCCCGGCTTCTCACCGGAATCATACCCTCACGAACCCGCCCGTTACTCATACGGACTTTCATGTAAACCTTGGAAGCCGCCCGCGAAAAGCTCGTTGTTCTGGTTCTGCCGCCCATGCCGCCGACGATCGCGCCTGCTTCACCGAACAGCGCCGCGCCGAGCATCGCACCTCCATAGGACGGGCGATGCTTCGAGGTAAACACCTGCTGCACCTCACCGTCTGCAAACATCACGCTTTCCACAACTGGTTCTCCGGCAGATAGGTTAAAATCAGGATTCTGCCGCAGCAGTGCTTCAACGAACCGCTCCCAAACGCAGTCCATGCCGTCCTTTTTCAGAACCAGCGTAGGCGCTAAACCTAACCCGTAGTTCATTGTTGGAACCGCCCGAACCGCTGTCTGACCAATGTAAAATTCAAACTTCACATTCAGCAGTGCGCCTTTTCGTTTCCAGCCGCATTCCAAATACCCGCCGCGCGGTTTTACATAGCCGCCAATCGACAGTATCGCCCGTTCGATCAGCTTTCGCGTTTCCTCCGGGTCAACGGGTGAAATGAACGTAAATAATATCTGGTTCATTTTACGAAGCCCCTTTCAAAATCGGCTCATGCACTCCCTGCACCCAGTCCATTTCTTTGCCGTACTTGTACTTTCCCTCGTACAGCGGGCGATTTGAAAGAATACTCTTAACGGTCGAAACCTGAAATCTGCGTCCCTTGCGCGTGCTGTACCCGGCTTGCTCTAACGCCTCGGTAATCGCCAGCATAGACATTCCGTTGTCATGCTTATCGAAAACAAACTCGACGATTGGACGTTCTTCTTCGTTAATTGTCAGAACGCCATTCACTACACGATACCCGTATGGGGCACGACCACCACTATAACCACCGCAGGCTGCTTTAATGTTTCTGCCCTTGCTGGTTCGGAGTGCAATATTCTTGCGTTCCTGCTCCGCAACGAACATCAGCAGAGAACGATAGATATTCGCAAAATCATTGCCCTCAGAGAAATGTTCCTCGGCGGACAGCAGCTTGATATTGCGCTTTTCCAGCGTGTAAAAATAGTAGAAATACAACTTGGTATCACGCGCAACGCGGTCGTTCTTGAAGACGATAACTGCCTGATACGGCGGATTGGTTACGTCCTCGCCATACAGAATCTTGTCCATTTCAGGGCGATTGTCTTTCGCACCGCTGATTTTATCAATACGCCAGTCAACAATGTTGTATCCGTTATTATTTGCATACAGCAGGATTTCGCGCTTCTGTACTTCAATACCGTACTTATCATCGCTTGCCTGCTCATCGGTGGATACTCGAATGTATCCAATCGCATTTTTGAACTCTTGCATAATATCACCTCTTTGCATTTAGTATAGTGTATGTTTATGTAAATGTCAATAGTAAATGCAGTAATTTATTTCCCCTGCCAAAATAAACACACGCGTGCGTTTTTCGTGCGTTTTTCGTGCGTTTCACCTTATCCCTCAATCTGAAATCTTCTCTCAGCAATTTGCCGCAGACCGTTTAATGCGCGTTTCGTATACACTTCAATGAAATACTTCTCGTTGTGCGCCGCTATATCCGCTTCCAGCATTTCAAATTCATTGCCGAGCGGCACAGCCTTGAACCGCCGCAGCGATTCCAATCCGTATTTCGATAAGCGAATACAATCCCGATCGTACTGCACATACCGCTCATCATCGTAAATCTGGAGCATCTGCAAATCGCGCCGCGCTTCTATCGCCTGTTCAACGTCCGATTTCTTTACGCTGTGGAACTTGAAAACCCATGCGGTATAATATTCTTTCTTGAATTTCTCGCGAGCGTTCTGCCTATAGTACAATTCTGAGCGCCATGCCTTGTTGCGGATATGCACAAGCTCATGCTCCGTCAATTCAGTCCGAGCGCACTCATAGAAACCGTATTTGCGGATACTCGGCAGGACTTCGTGCGTTACCCAGCGTTTGAAGCGTTTCAACTGTGCCTGGCGTTTTGCAATATATTCATCGTCAACGCCGCGTGCCTTTTCGGGCTGCATAGCAAACAACGCAGAATACAAGCCCACCTCGTTGATAACCGTCATTTTCTGCTTACCGCCGGGGGTATCAATTTGCGACACACCCTTTTCATCTTCGTCCAGTCTGTTTGCAACGCGGCGGTAGTTCGTTTCACCGAAAATTTCACACACATCTTTCAGCGCAAACCATGGCTCGCCCTCAATTTCAACCATGCGAACCTTGTCAGCGCCGAACGGTACAACAATCGAATTTTTCATTTCGTTCTCCCCTTTACTTCGTCCAGCACAATCGGACGTTCCGGCAGGTCAGGATTCTTGCGCACAAGCTGAATCTCATAACCGCACGATTCTGCGATTTTCAGCAGCACCGAAGTGCGCACATTGCCGCCTGCAATGTAATTCGAGATAGAGGAACGGTCTTTTAGTCCCAGCTCCCGCGTCAGCTCTACTCGGTTCTTTCGCGAACGGTAAATCATTTCCTGAATACATTCGGATAAGGTCATTTTTAACGCTCCTTTTTCTTCGTATAATATAATTTTAGTCGTTTTTAACCACAAGTTCAACGTGTTTAAGCAGAGTAAGCCTTTTTCTTTTTTTCGGGTACTCGGACCACTCCCTGCGCTGCTTTCGGCGCTCGGTATACCCCCGCCGGTACACCACCGCAAGGGCGCGTAAACGCGCCGCAGAACGCGCCCAAAACCGCAAGCGTCAAACTATACGCCAAACGTGTAAAACGCGATAGAGGGCAAATAAACGGCATACGCTGAGAATACCCGATGCAGCGCCGAAACACAAGCCGCCGCCCGTACTACCAGCCGCCGCCCTGATCGAGCGGGTGCGAAAAAGCGGGGCTGCATACCAGCGCCCCGCCTGAGAATAGAAAAAAGCCCCGGCTGTATGCCGGGGCTTGTGTTATCTGCTGAGTTTAAGCAACTCAGCCAAAACCATAACCGGAAAAATGATAATGCAGATCAAAACCAACGTTTACGCCCCCTTTCGAGCCGCGCAAAACGCTTTCCACTCGGCGCGCGCTTCGGGCGTTAAACGGTCCGCATACTGCTGCATGATCTCCCTTGTAAGATCACTGCAATACCGCCGCCCCTTATTGGAGTACCCCGCCGCAAGCGCGGCGTTTTGGACCTTGTACGGTATGCCGAGCCGGTCCGCGTCGCTAAAATTGCACTCCATGCAGCCGCGCAAATAGCGCGTTTCCTCGGCGGTCAAGCGGGCGTTCTCAAGCAAATCAGCCGCCGAAATGATCGATAATAAGATGTTTTTGATCATGTTTTACGCCTCCAATTCACAAGCATACCGCGCGCCAAAAAACCAGTATGTGCGGTTTTTTTTGACTGTTACGCGGTCAAACATACGGTAAAAATAATCACGTTTTGCAATCGTAACAGGGCGCGGCGTGCTGCTGTAATTATAGCGGTTTACCCACGCAACCAGCACTTTTTCAGCCTCTTTAGCGGTGTACAATTCATTTTTAACCAGAATATCAAACTTTTTGTTGATAACGACGTTATCAAACTGCGGTTTAACCTTGAAAAACAACATTTTTACGCCCTCCCTTAACGCTGTTTTTTCCTTGTGTTATAATCTGCGGCGGTCATAATCTGATAACCGCCGTCCACCTTAACCACCACGTCCGCGCCGCTTGCCGCCTTGCGGGCGTAGTACCGGCTGCTGTATAAGCCCGTCGGCTGGTTGTGATCGTATATCATGCCGTCCGGCGCGGTATAAGTACCGCCGCGTGCTGCAATAATTGTATCGCATACCAGCCGCGCCGCCTGATGCAGCGCCCGCGCTTGCGTATCCAACCACTGTTCTTGATTGTTCGGGCGGCGGCGCTTGCCGCCGTCCGTCTTGCGGTACTCGGACGGGCTGCAAAGCCGCTTTGCAATATCCTGATCGTAGATCAGCGCGCCGCCGCCCCAGCTGTAAGCGCTCCAGCTTTCCGCGCCGTTCAGCAGCGCTTTTTCCACGTCCGAGCGGGTCCCGCGCTCGATGATCTCGGGGTACTCGGTCAGGGTATCCAGCAGATCAACCGCATAATCGTTTACGCCCTTATCCCACGCGCCGCGGTTTCTGCGTCCCTCAAGGTATGCACGCGCTGCATCAATAATATAATTTGCTTTCATGTTTTTTGACCTCCCGTTTTTTGTCCGGCGCCCGCTCGGCGGGCTGGTTTGCATTTACTTTGTTTCGGTATCTGTATACTACTCTGTTTGCATTTACTTGTCAAGTGTTTTCGCAAAATTTATTCTTGATTTTTCGCAAACCGTTTTAGAAATACCTTATATAAGCAAAAAAAGAATTTTTCCGCCGCCGTCCGAGCGGGCGCGGGCTGAGTACTGCCGCCGATACCAGCCGCCCCCGATCTGCTGACCGCCTGACCGTCCAGCCGATACCAACCGCCGCGATGCAGCAGCATACGCCCCGCCCTGATCTGCATACCGCCGGACCACCCGCCGCCGGTACCGGTCCCAGCCGCCGAGGGTGTCCCCGCCGTCAGGGCACAGCAAAGCCGCCCACCCGGTAGCTGGGCAGGCGGCTGATAGTCGCTCATAGTCGTTTGATAGTCGCAAAGTCGCTTGCGAAAGTCGTTCATAGTCGGGCGAAAGTCGCCCCAAAGTCGCAAAGTCGCTCCAAAGTCGGAACAAAAGTCGTTTATTCATCGGAAACCGCCGGGCGCAGTCGCCGGACAGTCGCAAACCAAAGTCGGAAAGTCGCTCGATAGCCGCATAGTCGCCGCGCATAGTCGCTCACTTCCCGCCGAAAGTCGCTCAGTCCTCGGAATCGCCCTCCGTAATCTGATAGCGCTTCCTGATCTCCTCCGCAGAGTAGTCGTCCGCCTGCTGCTTCGGCGCAATAACGTGCTCGGTCTTATCCTGATAGCCGTAATTGTTCTTCCCCAAAAATATACCCGCCACCGGATTTACCTTGCCCGAATTCATGTACGTTTCCCACTGGTTTTCCAGCATAAAATACGCCTTTTTAATGGAGTTCACAACCAAAGTCGGTAAGGGCGCGAAGTATCCATTACCACCGGGCGATGCATCATGTGTCACCGCCCAAAGCCACTGTCGGCTATGCCCATTAAGTGCAATCGCCATACCGACAACCGTCGGCTTCATGTCCGCCTGTGCATACAACGCGAAATACTCGATCAGTCGATTCTCAACTTCCTCCACGTTCTGCATATCAATAGCGGGCATCTGCATCAGCGCCATATTGACCTGCAAAATCTTCGTGTTGTCACCCGGCTTTAAGTCATACCCGTTCATGCCGATAACCGGAGAATTACCGCCGCGTGGTTTCATCTTCTTGCGTTCGCTTGGTTTCTTAGCTTCGTTCAATTTCTTAGCTTCGTTCGGTTTCTTACTCTCTGCCATCACACAAGCCCCCTCTCCTGTGCTACACGCTTTTCAAGTGCTGCTACCAATTTCCACAAAGCCTCTCGCGTAAAACCATGCGTATTTGCCGCCAGATTCACGCAGGACGGCATTTCGCCCTTACGGCGATAGATTTCAAGCAGAACCATCTGCTCATGCTCAGGGAACGATTTAAGCGCCTTATCGCACGCCGTCCAATTTGCCTGCTCAACGAGTGTCTGCGGCTTTCTCACGTCGAACCGCGCATAGAATCTCATACAGTGTCCGACGTACTCGGAATACGGTGCTCTCACTTGACCCACACCCCCTCGAAATACCACAGCTTGTCCACACAGATAGGATAGTCCTTAACGCTGGAACGAACCAGCTTGCCGTTATCCATAATCCGCTGTGCGTCCTCTGTCGGAATACGATTTCTCACAAAATCTTTGCCGGTTTTCAGCATGGCGTTTACCTTGCCGTTGCGGCTTTTCAGCTTGTACATTTGGTTACCTCCTAAAGTCGGGGTGTTACGCTGTTACACAGAAACACCCCTTTTCACTTACTTTCTCTATATACCCTTTTTCTTTATTTTTACTATTTATTCATATTATATATATTTTATATGTAACAATATGTAACATATAAAAATAATAATAAAAACAAAGAGAAAAAGGATAAAACGGGGTTTTAGACATTCAAAAGATTATCCACTGTGTTTACAGTTCTATTTGCTCTCCCGTAACCACTTCTGTAACTTTCTTGCGGATACCGCGAATCAACGCCCCGTTTATGCGGAATGGTGTTACAGGTTTGTCAATATCGTTACGGTACTCCCGTAAAATTTCAGGCACAGCTCTGAGGAAACTTTGCTTGGTTCTGCTCTTGTGCCCGCACTGCTCGCACCACACGAGATAGTCCCTGTAAAACTCATCGTTCGAGGCGTAGTCGCCGTCCAGCTCGTAGTCCTTTACAAAGCTGATCAGCGGGTTGATAACCTCCTTGTAGTCCGAGATAATCTCCGACTGTTCGTCTGTCACTGTGAACTCATGGTCTGCGCAAAGTGAGCGATAACCGTCGAGCACCCAGTTGAAAATCTCGGTCAGGTGCAGTTTGAAATTGTCCTCCAAGTCGCGGTTTATCGGTCGGTCGTTCGGCTGAGTTGGGTTATCCGTATAGTGCATCGGGAACTTCACAAAGCACAGTCGTCTGAGATAACCCTCGGTCGTATCTTTCGACTTCATGTACTCGTTGCAGGCGATAAACAACTTTGAACGCGGTCTGAACGAAATCATGTCCTTGCCCTTGTAACAGGACGAAACCATGTCACCGGCTACGATCTGCTTAAATACGCTCTCTGCGCCTGCAATGTTGCTCTTGGTCTCCGATGAGATGTTGATAAGGCTGTTCATAAGGTGGATAACCTGAAAGTCCTTTGCGAATGCGCTCATTTCGATGTTCGATACGTTTTCCTCACCGAAAATGTGTGTAAGCACGTTCAAAAATACTGATTTGCCGTTCGCACCTGAACCGATGAGCACAAAGCATTTCTGAAATGCGTTGTTCGGGAACAGAACGTATCCGGCGGCTTCCTGCAACAGAGATTGCTTGCGCTCATCACCGTTCATAATGTCCTCGACGAAATCCGACCATGGCTTGTAATATTTGCCCGGTTTGTACGGGTACTTCATGCAGTAGGTCAGGAAATCATTCGGATTATGTTCGTCTGAGAACGCAAGCGTATCGAGGTTCAGTGTACCGTTGATGAAGTTCACCTTGTTTTGACGGTTAAATTCAACGACACGCGCCGTTTCGGCTTTCAGCAAGGTAATTATACTATTGCATTTAGAACCGCTCTTAAAGCGTCCTAACGCCTTTGCAATGCGTGCTTTAACTTCCTCGTCACTGATACGCGCCCACCTTGTGCCGTCGTATGTGTAGAACCCGATGGACGGGTGATAGAGCAGATCACCTTTAATCTCGTTTACGATCTTGCCCTCTGCCGGACACGAGGTAACGTCGCTTTTGAGGTCTTTAAGAGCTATCGCATCAAATCGTTTTACTTTGGAGAACAGTTGCGAGATGGAGCTCTTGTCGAGCACACGTCCGGCTTTGTAGGCGAACGTTTTGAAGTCCTCCCATTCTGTCAGCGTTTCTGCAAGAAACTCGATGCCGTCCTGCATTGTGCTCGGCAACCGTCCCTCTGCCTCGTAGCACTCCGATACGTCCTTGTAGCGGCTCGGAATGACTAAAGTCGAGAACCGGATACGGTGGTTAAACAGAAATTCCCCTAACGCGCGTGTGAAACTCCGCCCCGCCTCGTCGTTGTCGAATGTCAAGATAACCTCAGATGCAGCTTCGGCGGCTTTGCGTACCTGCTCCAACTGTGGTTTGCTGAAATGTCCGCCCATGGTGGCGAGTACGCTCTTGCCCTCTTGATAGATGGAGAGTGCATCAAACGCACCTTCTGCAATGTAGAGTGGCTGTCCTGCTTTGAGCGTTGGCAGTCCCCATGGAACGTTCTCGTTCGAGCCGTCCAGCTTTGCTTTGACGTACTTCGGACTGTCTGATTTGTCGTTCGGGTCTTTACGACTGATATAGTAGCAGATATAGCCGTTTTTCCAATACGGAATGACGATTCTACTGCCTTTTGTGCCGATTTTCAACTCATCAATGGTCGTTTGCAGGATTCCGCGCCGTTTCAGGTACTCACTGTGCGGTTCAGTGAGTTCTTTGTGCCACTTTTCCACAAGATTGCACAGATGTTGTGTATAATCTACCCACTTTGCGTTCTGTTCGTATTCTACGCCGGTCAGGCGTGCGAGGTGTGAGATAGCTGCACCGCGGTTGCCCTCAAACTGCTTGAGCGCGCACAGGTCGATTACATCGCCGCCGAGCTGGGCTACGAAGTCGTACCAGAAATCCTCATAGACGACGAACGCGGTTCGATTGTCTGCTCCGCTGCGGATAGGCGATACACAGCGGTCGCCCGGTTTACTGACTGGGATTCCGCTGATTTTCGCATAGTCAATGCAGCTCATTCGCTGCTTGATTAAGGATAAATCCAATGTTAAATTCACCTCCTTTCTCCGCTCCAACGGTCTTGCTTCCCTGCTTCAATACATTTATTACTTCGTCCACATCGACTTTTACAAGCTGATTGATGGGGAAAAAGTAAATCAGGAAGAACGCTTCACACCCTGCATTTTTGCAATGTTTGAGGTGCTCGGCTTGCAGAATGTCTTTTTTCTGCATATGCCACTTTGTGTCGTGACATTCCTTTGCATCAAAGCAGGCGTGCCAGTTTGGGAGCAGAATCTCGTAGTCAAACGGTTCACCCTGTACGCGGGTTCCGTTGCCTAATCGCTTGGAGTGGTTCTTATGTGCGTGATAGCCCATCGCGTTTACCTGTTCACACAGGTGGTCAAGCTGGGTTTCCAGCGATTTGCCTTTGATCTTCTGATTCATTCTAATGTAATCCCATACTCTTTGAGTTCTTCTACGAGGTCTTCGATGCGAACATAGCCTTTGCCGATGCTGTCTGACAGATAATTTACACCGTCCCATACGCGGCGTAAGCGTTTGTATCCGTACCCCTCTTTGTCGCGTAAGACGGAGAAAAATACCGCCCACACTGAGTTGATTGCGTACTCTTGCGCCTGCCGCTTGGCTTTCTCCACGTCAGCTTGCGTCGCAGGTCTCCGGTGTGGATTGACCCTCTTTTTCTTTGCCATTCCCGTACCTCCATGTTAGGTAGCGCTTGATTTCCGCTGCGTATTCACTCAACGCGATTCACGCTCGCGTCCTCAGAAAATCCGTTAGGGTACCGCCGTTCCAGCTTTTCAATGTTGGCCTGCATAACGTACTCCAGCGGCACATTGAGCAGGTCTGCCATGAGGGCAACGTACCACAGTACATCACCGAGTTCCTCGACAACCCGCACAGGGTTCCAGTCATGCCCTTGAAACGTGGACTTCTTCACTTCGTCGGCTACCTCTCCGGCTTCTCCGGCAATGCCGAGCGCAGCGTTTGTTGCGTCGTAGCATTTGCCCGTTGCAGTGCGCATAGCCTTGCGCTGATATTCGTTTGGTGTCACTTTGTTTCCTCCTTAAACAGCTCTTCGGTGTACGGCAGGGTAAATACCCAGTCGCAGAAATCGTGCCATTCGTCCAGCTTGTGCCCTCGGCGCTGGATTACCATGTTCAGCAGGTTTTCGTAGGTCAGCGTGATCGTGCGCTTCTGATTGTAGGACTGCGGTAGCAGCTGGATAAGTTGCCACCAATATTTCTTGTCCTTGGTCTGCAAATATAAATCCCGGTAGGAATTTAAGCACTCGATAGTTGTTGACAGCGCTTGTATCGGACTTATACGAATATGTTGTTCTTGAATCTCCATGCACGCAGAGTTTATAAGTTTTTCATGACTGAAGTCGTCAAATGTGAACTCTTTCGCCGTAATCTTGTGCATGGTGGAGCAGCTATTTGCAGTTGTACCCACCTTGTAAGTATCAAATTCCGCCCACCAATAGCGCGGCGCGGTAATATCGACCGAGACGAAAATCTGCCGCAGAAACTTGCGGTGCGACGAACCGGCGCGGATAAGTCGGCGCATGAGGTCGAGGTCGTTTTTGCCGAGCTGACCGCCTACACTATCCGACTTATCCCAGCTGTTAAGCGGATTTCTCATGCCTCGGATAGCGTGCTTCCAGCCCCATACTTCGAGGTGTTCAAATTTAATCATTATCTTCCACCCTCTCATACGTTTTCTCAAAAATATCCGGTTTGCAGGGGTAGAACTCGCCGTTTACGCCCTTGATGATGTAGTCGCCCACAGAGGCGTAATGCTGACCCTCAAGAGTTTTGATATACAGCATTTTTTTGCTTCTCGACCATGTATCATTTTCTTCGCAGAATTTACGGATTTCCGCCTGATTCTCACCTGTCCACTTAACAGCCTCAATCACAACCGGCTTTTTGCGGTACTTCATTCTTCCACCTCCATCTCCTGAATCAGCCGGTTCAGATACCAGCGGCACTTCTTCAAATCCTCCACACCGTTCTTGCTGCGGTGTCTCCAGAGGTACTTAAACGCATTGCACAGGCAAAAGTCCTTTACTGCATCGTCGCCAAAAGCCGCCGTCATAGCATCAATACACTCGATGCCACCGGACGTGTAGTGCGCCGGGCGGTTTACGTTGTCAGGCTTCACGTCCTCGCCGTATTTCTCGACTACCTCGGCGATGGTGGGCGTGTCGTCTTCGATTACCTCATAGCCGCAGAGTGCCGCCGTTCCTCTCGGAAACCTGTTCCAAATAGCAGGGCAAGGAATGCCGAAAGCTTTTGCAGTAATCATAGCCCTGCAACTTTCGCAGCCTTTGGCTTTATCGCAAACCTCGTCCTTCACCTCGGATAAGTCGTACACCTTGCCGTCTTTCTTAAACTTCATTGTTCACGCCTTTCTTTCGGTTCGTAGTTGCTCCCACAGCTCATATTTGCACCATGAGCGCAGCTTGCCATATCGTCAGTGGTACACTCATTGCAATGCTTACAACTCTTGCAATCACAGATCGTTTGAATTTTCATCGTCTACACCTCCGTCCATCTTCGCGCCGCATCGGTTGCAATATTTTCTCGTTTTCTGCGAAACAATAAATCCGCAGCGAGAGCAGGTGTCACCAATCCAACGAGCGCGCTTGACCGGCGCAACGTCGGCGGTAGGCATTTTCTTGACAGCCGCAACGCAGTCATCGTAACCGCGCCGGTACATAGGCGATACATTGTGCGATTCCATCTCTTCGAGTTCTGCAAGTAGTGCTTCTCGCCCGATATACTCACTCATTCGTTTCCCTCCCAAATCTCAATAAAGCTATCGTACATGGTTATTCCTTGCCCTCCTGATACACCACGCAAGCGTAATAGCAAGCGCCAATATCTCTGTTGCGTACCGCGATTGAAACGCTTTCTATCTCATGGTGTAACGCAAAATCGTTAATGTAATATTCGAGTGTTGAAGAATCATCTGCCTTGAGAATTTCTACTTGTTTACTCACTTTGTTCCTCCCATTCCTCGCACGTCTCGTCTTCCAACCGGAAATCCGCTCGGTGCTCGCTATCGCCGTTGCAGCAGACCTCCTCGTAGTACCAGCGGCAGGTTTTGCAGGTGTTCGATCTCTTATCCGTCATAATCCACCGCTTCCTGTCGGTTGACAAAAAAGTGGATACCCGGCGCACATTCTCTCCAACGGTCTGTTTCATATTTGGGTTCTTCCACAACTTCGCCAACATGATAAACAAAGCTACGGTCATATCCGCTTGCGATTTCCGTCAAACCACATTCAGTACCGTCTAATTTCTGGATTTCCAGAACTTTAGCCTTATCGCATCTGCACTTTCTTCCCGTAGCGGAACTTCTGCGGGATTCTGCTAAAATCTCCAGTTTAACAATACAGCCGTTCGCTTTTTTCCAACCAATAAACGAACCTGTGTCTGGGCAAACCAGCGGAATAAATGGGACATTTCTTGCTCCGTACAGGTCTGCTCCGTACAGGTCTGCTCCGCGCAGGTTTGCTCCGTACAGGTCTGCTTCGTACAGGTCTGCTCCGTACAGGTCTGCTTCGTGCAGGTTTGCTCCGCGCAGGTTTGCTTCGTACAGGTTTGCTCCGTACAGGTCTGCTTCGTGCAGGTTTGCTCCGTACAGGTTTGCTCCGTACAGGTCTGCTTCGTGCAGGTTTGCTCCGCACAGGTCTGCTTCGTGCAGGTTTGCTCCGCGCAGGTTTGCTCCGCGCAGGTTTGCTCGCATATTCTGCCAGTTTTCCGCATCCTCCATAAGCCAATGCTTATGGTTCCGAAGGATTTCATTTAATTCTGCTTCTGTATAAGTTTTCATCGTTTACTCCTCATGGCTGTTCATTTACTTTCCAAATCTCCGTTTCTTATCCCCACTGTTCCGCCATCGCTCGGGCGATACCGGGGAATGTTTTACTTCTCGTTTTTGCTCGGTCTTTGTTCTGGTCCATTACCCAGCAGGAGCGTCGCACTGTTCCATTCTTCATGTGCAGTTCTCGGCTTTTCTCCGGTTCCACTGCTTCGACTGGGAACAACGGTTCAACGCCTTTCTCCCACAAGCACGTTTTCTTCGTGTACGGGTGCTCTGCGCCATAGAATTGATGCGGATTGATAATCTGCGTGTATTCCGGCAGACAGAAAATGCTTGACGGTACAGGATTCTCAATCACGATGCGCGGAATGTCCGCCCACCAGAAACGCATGAACAAATCACGCGCCATAATTCCGAGCTTTACCCGCTCCGGCTGTAACTGGTGGTGTGCCCACAAATGTCGTGCTCCTGCATTGGTTAAGTAAGTGCATGGCGGGTGGGCAATCAACATATCCCACTTGCCTATCTTATGCGCTTTACCGTCCATGGTAAATATTACCCCCCCCCGTTTAAGGGCGCGAGTGCATCTCCGAGAATGTGCCATTCCGGGTGACCGCCGGACGGCTCCTGCATATCACAGGAGTACGCCTCGTGGCCGCGCGCTCGGAACGCTTTACATACCTCCTGCGATTCCTCACAGGCAATTAAAACTTTCATGCCCGCCGCACCTCATTCTCCGGTGCATCTCTCAAAACTTCTTCACTGACCACTCATTTTCAACTCCCTCCGCAACATATCTCTTACGCTGGCAGGATTCCGGTCGAGCGCTCGTCCAATCTGCGAGTAATTCGCGCCGCAATTCCACATTCCGAGCGCCTGCTCTTTCTCAGCGTCCGTCCAAACACGCACGTTTTTCGGCTCACGCAAATCTTTGGTCGCATCGCGTACCGCCTGCGTGCTTCGTCCGGTCGCTCGTGAGATTTCCATGGTTTTCATGCCATTACGCCACAGAGCGCGGATTTTTTCTTTTTCTACCGATGTCATGCGTTTGAATCTGATCGCTTGCTCCTGCTTTTCCTCATGCGCAATGCCACGTCTGTCGCGGTTCGGCGTATAAATCGCCTCGTGGAAACAGAACGGGTCGCCCATAAGGTTTACACCGGATACCTCTACAACCTCAAAATATCCGTTCGGGTGGACGAATATCGTCTTTTTACTTGTGCGCAATCTCACTTAGCGCCTCCTCATCTGCCATGCGGAGCAGCTTGCCCATGGTAGCCTGCCACGCCTCGCGGTCGGGCTGCAATGCCATGAGATGGTAGGCAACGCTCAACACGTTGCCGCCCTCTGCCATCTCCTGCATGACTTTTTCGTGTGGGCTGAGGCTGTGCATATAAAAATACTCGATCTCAGCGAGTTCCTGCTTAACCTGCTTTGCATCAATGTGCTTGAACTGATACAAAGCGTTCAGGTAATTCATGCACCGCCATACCAGTTCTTCCTTGTCACTTAAGCCGTCGGGGTGTTCCTCGACGGTCTTTTTCAATTCTGAAAACTTCATTTGCAAAATACCCTGTTCAAAATCTGTGACGCTTCCAGCTTGGTTAATTTCTCAACGTCCACCTGACCATGCAGCATACGAGCAATAAGCTGTTTCTGTTTGTCAGTGGCACTGTAAGCGCCCCAACGTTTAGCGAGTGTCAAATCCCAAATGTGCCGCTCATCGGCGTGTGCCTCCTGTAAATGCAGATAGAGATAATCCATCGCCTTTTGCATGGTCATACGCTTGCCGTTTACAACGGTTCTGCCGAGTTTGTCGGCAGCAGGGATTCTATATTTCTTCTTTTTCAAACTCAAAATCAAACTGCCGTCCGGCATTTTGAAAAAGTTGATATTGTGAGTTCGATAATGTTGTTTTCTCGCCCAAATATCCACTAACTTCACATTGCGAATCCAGTTTTGCGGCGTATCTGCGGCCTTTGCCAGCATATCCGGCAGGGCAAACAAATCCTCCGGAATTTCGTTTTCCCATGGCGTTGTGTCTCCGTCCGGCGGGTCAATACCGAGCAGCGTAGGAGCGCAGCACAGGTCGCGCGTGCTTGATACTCCAACGCAATCAATGAGCAGCAGTTCTTTCTTGCCCGGCGACAGCCGCAATCCGCGTCCAACCATCTGCGTATACAGCGCATCGGACTGCGTAGGACGCGCCATAATAACGGTTTCGACTAACGGAATATCTGTTCCCTCGGTAAATACCATGCAGTTTACAATGCATGGAATCTCGCGGCGCGTGAACGCGGAAATAATCTCCGAGCGATTCTTGGTTTCTCCGGTCACGACTACCGCGCCCGGAATCCGCTTTGCGATTTCCTCGCAGCACTCGACAGAGGCGGCAAAGATAAGCGTAGCGCCCTTTGCGTACTGCCGGTACGCCTGCGCAATTGCGTTGTGGCACTCAGCTTTGTTCATCGCCTGACCGAGTTCCTTAGGCGCGTAATCGCCCATACGTTTTGCCACGCCCGACAAATCATACTCGATATTCACCCGCAGACACTTAATCGGACTTAACCAGCCGTTTTCAATGCCCCAGCGCAAATCCCGCTCGAACACAATGTCGGAGTAAATATCGTCCAACCGGACGTTATCGGCTCGGTTTGGTGTGGCAGTAAAGCCAACGTGCAGGCGCGGCGTGAAGTGCTCGAAAATCTTGCGGTATGTAGCCGCTCCTGCATGGTGACATTCATCGGTTACGATCATGTCGAACTCGTCCGGTGCAAACCGGTCAAGCCGTCGCGCAATGGATTGTACAGACGCAGACACGACTTCCTCGCCGTTCGAGTGGAACGCCGCCCGCTCGATGCCGTAGGAGCAATCGTAGTATTTACGAGGCTGCTCTACGAGCTCTTCTCGGTGCGACAGGAGCAGCACGCGCCCGCGGCGCGGGATTTGGGAAAACGTAGCCGTCTTACCCAAACCCGTAGCCATCTGGCACATGACACTGCCCTCGTCCGGCAGGGACGAAATGCACTCTCGCTGGTAATCGCGTAATTTGATTCCCATGAGCAGCTACGGCTTACGCGAACGGATTCTCGCCGTCGTCAGCGTCCACAAAATCGTCTGCGCTTACGTTCGGTGCGCCGGAAACAGACGCAATGCCCTTGGGCTCCTGCCATGCCGGAAGCGCGTCCTGATCTTTGCGACGCAGGAAGTAGGACACCTTAGCGGACGGCTCTCCGTTGTATTCCTCGTGCTTAACCTTGCACGCGCCGATCTTGCCAACCCACGAACCGGTGCTCAGATTGCCCTTAGGGATACCAAACGAATCCCAGAACTCCGCCAGCTTGGTATTGGTAAGCTGGGTGTTGTCCGGCATGAATACGATGTAGTGGAACAGCTTTGCCGCCATGCCGCTAACCTGCAAGGTCAGCTTAATCATGTCGTTGCCCTTGCTGGACTTGGTTTCCTCGGCACTCTCCACGCGCACGCGGTGCTTACCTACCGGAACAACCTCGAAAGAGCGTTCCTCTACCTGAGATTCGTCAAAATTCCAGTTAATCATTGTTATTACCTCCGTTAATTGTTGAAGTGATAATGTAAAGTGCTTGATCTTCGCGGAAACCCGCGTTTACGAGTTCCATATAAAGACAATGCATCATAGCAGCAGCTTTTTTAATTTCGTCACGATTCTGTGCCATGTCGATAAGCGACTGAAATTCCGGTGAAAACTTAGTCTCCATTGCGTGTCTCCACCAAAAACGTAGCGCGTTCGTCTGCCTGATGCAGCAGGAGCGCCAGCGGATACTTTTCAAACGCCTTGCCGGTGTTCGGGTCGCTGTACTCGCCCATGTGAAACCGGATAGCGAACGCTTCCTCGTTCGTCAAGCGCATAAAGCGCTCGATCATAAACACCGACTTCTCGCCATGCCCGTATGGAAACTTATCATCAATCGTGTAATACGGCTTCTGCACCCATACGCCGTTTTCCTTGACGTTGCGGGTATCCTGCTTGTAGAAGTCCGTCTTGCACAGGTCATGGAACAGCGCGACGATAGCAGGCGTATCAAAACGATCGAACACATTGCAGCGAACCAACTGCTCATATACGTTGAGCGAGTGCTCCACCAAACCGCCCTCACGCGCACCATGATAGCGCGTAGATGCAGGCGCGGTGAAGAAATCGCTCTTTTCGAGCCACGCAAGCAGCTTGTCGATGCCCTCGCGGTGAATATTCTCGCGACAGAGGGCTAAAAACCTCTCTTTCACTTCTTTTCCTCCTTTTTCGGCTGGAAAATATCCTCCGGCATACAGGTCTTGCGGCACGCAATCTGGTCTTTTGCGTACAGTGTCGGCTTGCCCTCGGTGATGTAATACCAGCCGGTCTTGCCGTCCGGCTTGGTAGCCGTATTGATGTACGCAACCACATTCACCAGTCCGCACACGTTGTCAAGGATTTTGAGCGGCAGTTTCGGCGTGATGCGCTGTGCCTGCTCTCCGGTCGGCAACACAATCTGCTGCTGTTCCGCCCATGCAGTCAGGATAACGTCGCAGTCCAGCTGACCTGCCTTGCGCACAAGGCGCTTAATGCCCTCGTAGACCGCCTGATATGCCTGACGATTGTCGTTGAACTTCCCACTGTCTTTCAGCTCCAAAATGCTCATGTCGAACAGGTCGGAGATATTATCGACAATAATGTTGTCGTACTTCTTGCTTTCGACAGCAGAATCGAACTGATCGTGAAAACACTTCTGTGCTACACCGGTCTTGTCCTTGTTCAGCCAGTGCTTCACCGTCTGAATGTCCAGATTCGGGCGGTCGAAATTTCCCAAAACAATACTTGAATTGTCCGAGCACAGCAGCAGATTACGTCCGCGTTCGCGGGTCAGCACCCGCGTGCTGTTTACCGTCTTACCGCCGCCGGACGGGCAGTAAATCAATGCGCTTGCCATTTACCATTCACCTTTCCTTGCTTTGATTTCATCGTTGCTCAGTCCTGCGAACTCGAAGTCAATGGGTTCGGTCAGGACTTTCGTCTTGCGGCAGTACGGGCAAACGCCGCAGCGTTCAGCCTTTGCCTTGCCGGATTTTACGAGTGCCGCCCGCTCGATTTTCGGCTTCAAATCCCACATCACCTGATTCAGATGTTCGTGCGGAATACTCAGCACTTCAAGGTCGGTTGCTTCTTCCTTGGTAGCAACCGCCAGATAAAACGGCAGTCCGTTGCCCTCTACCTCACGATAGATAGCGCCCTGAATGTCGTATCCCCAGTGCTCGACGAAATTTTTGCCCATGATGGGCTCCATCGTCCTCATGCACTTTAGGTCTACAATCTTCTCACCGGGAAAATAGCTATCCATCTTGATTTTGAACGGCACGCCGTACACCTCACCGGTGCGGATAACCTGCTTCTCGCCGCTCATGTACTCCATGAACAACTTGTCCTCGCCTACGCGCTGGATAATACGCGCGGCCTGAACGTAGTCAGCCTTTAACGAACCGTCTCGCTTGAAGATTTCGGGGTGCTCCTGCTGAAAATTATCCAGCGTGCCCTCAAACCACGCATCTACGAACGAGCCTACGAGTAAGGCAGTCGTTGTCGGGCGGGTGTACTCACCTCGGAGTTCAGCCATAGCCGCAGCCTCACACTTTATGAACGATTTAAGCTGTGACACGCTCATAAACTCGCGGTTTGCTTCGAGGGAGTAGTAGTTTTCACTTGTTAGGTTCATCGACTACCTCCAGCCGGTCAAACGCGAACCGGATAGCCAATGCGGCAACCTCAGAAATCTTGTAGCCGCTCTCCTGCGACATCTGAACCAGCTTGGCATAATCGCCCTCGCGAATGTTCAGCGTCTTGTACGGCTCAATCTGCGTGCAGAACGCACGATTCAAAACGAACTTATCCATTTACACGATACCTCCTGATATAATCTTGTACGCAATCCTCATGGACTGCATCGCCGTCAAAGTCAAAGTAGACCTCACCAACGTAAATGTGCTCCTTGCAGATGCAGCAGCGGTCTGCAATCGGCATGGTGTGTTCCGGCGGCTCTAAGGGAGCGTCCGGGCAGCCGGTTAAAGCATCACGCATTGCGCAGCGCCTCCAAAACCTGTTCCTCCGAGGCGTAGGTTACGCGATTGTCCTTATCCCACTTATCCCAGTAGCCGTTCTGGTAATGGTAACTCTCTTTCGTTTTGATCTCGCCGTCGGGGCGAACTTCGTAGAGCCATACACCGGTCGTGCAGCTCAGCGCGGAAACATTCATCGTCACCGGCGTTTCCGGCTCCTTGTCGAGCACCAAATCCAGCAGCTCGTGCAGCAGCTTCTTGCTTTTCTTCATTGCAAATTCCTCCATTCGGTGATATAATCACCTTGTTCAAATTTCTTATGCCGCTGATTGGGATTGCCGTCCCGTCAGCGGTTTTTTCATGCCTCGATTTCGACGTTCCCGCTCAGCGGCGCAAAGCACTGTGGAAACACGTTTCCGCAGCCGTCCGTCCAAAACAGAAAACGCCAGCCCATCTTGTCCACCGTCCAGTGCTTAAACCCCTGTTTCTCTACATATTCCTGCTGTGCTTTCAGCGCTTCGCGGGAACAAACATCGTCCGGCTGAAAGTCCAGTCCGCCCTTGCGTCGCGGTGCAAATCGCATCACCCGCGCCGTATCAAACGGTGTCCCGTTGATCTTTACTAACATTCTTCTCACCTCTTTTCGGCAGAACACTAATCTGCCTTGCTCTCGGCTGCAAAACCGGCTCAACCTTGCTTTTGTCTGCGTCTGTCACCCTCGCGTCAGACGCGATCTGCGCTCGAATGTCGAACGCTTTCTTGCGTGCCCACATATCACAGACGGCGCACGATGTTGCGCGTGCAGACAGTTACAACGCCGAACAGAATCAGCGCAATGGCGAGGTAATCGCCAACTGCCAAACTGCCCTCTCCGCAATAACCGCTGGCACTCAGCAGCCCGAGGAAGCTCAGACCGATAATAGCAACAGATTTTCTCATTATCCCCACACCTCCGATAATTCTTCGGGCGGAATTTTCAAGAATCGCTTAATACGGTTCATTTCGCCCATAGTAAACAGCTCCGGCTCTGCAATGCGCCGCAGAAACGTTCGATACGTCATGCCGAGCGCGGAAGCCAGCACTTTGTAATCGGCGTATCCGCTGATTGCCATATACTTTTGGATAATGCCGATCAGTAAATCCTTTTTCTTCTTGCTCATATGAGCACCTCCTTTGTTTGCCCCTCCCCTGCCGCTGTGATATACTCAAAGCGGAAAGGGGGTGAATTTTTGGCTACTTATCGTGCCGCTTCGCTCTTTACATGGAACGAAATATAAAGAAGCACATTTAACTTGGGCTGAGGCACAGGCGCTTTCGGACGAAAACTTCATTAAGTTAATGCAAGTGAAACTTAACCGGTTTTCCCCACAAACGCCGGAACAAGTAGAAACCAAAGATACGCTTATTCGTTTAGCTCAAAATTTAGCGTTTGCTTTGACCTGCGATGCGCTAAAATTTACGGCTAAAGCCTGCATATCAACCCTTTGGAAAATCATTCTTTCATTGACACAGCAATAATTGAGCAATCAGCCAGAAAACGAGTGCGCAGGCAAACCAAATGATGTATGCTCGTTTTCTGGTTTGCTGTTTTTGTATTCGACTAATTGCAAAATCAATAGCTGTTGTTATCAATACTGCAACGATCAATGTAGCCAGTTTAATTATGATTTGGGAAATTGGTTCTCACCTCGCTTTCCTGTTTAGGCGGTGACCGGGGAAATCGGCTCAAAACTGAACAGATACTTGTAATCGCACTTGTACAGTTCGCACAGACGATTGATTTCGTCCATCGAAAAGCGACCGCTTTTCTTCTTGCTTTCGTATGTGCAACGGTTCAGATTGAGGTAATTAGCGATGTACTGATTAGAATGACCGTAACGCGCCTGTTCAGCGTTTAAGTTTGGGAACATATTTCATCTCACCTCCGTTCAAATTAGCAATTCGCTTATCGCAATATCATAATATCAGCATCATGCTAATTTGTCAATAGCATTTTGCGAAAATAATTAGCATTTTGTTAATTTATTTCTTGACAGTGCTGTGCCGATACATTATAATCAAATCAAAGAAAAGGAGGTGAACGACATGACGTTTGGAGAACGAATTGTCGCAATCCGAAAAGAAAAGGGCTTAACGCAAAAAGCGCTTGCGGAACAGCTCGGCATTTCCCCTACTCGTTTGAATTATTGGGAAAAAGATAAACGTTTTCCGCCAATTCCTATGTTGAACCGCATTTCAGAAATACTCGGTGTTGACGGTGATTATCTGCTTGGCAGAAGTGAATCTGTGCCGGAGCAAAAAGAAATCCCCTCCACCCCAGACGAATCCGAGGTAGAGGAGATTGAGAATTGGCTAACTAATTTACTTGTCGAGCGCGGATATATCCGCAGAGGCGAGGACCTCAGCGACCGAGATGCAGACTTCCTTATCCATTGGATAGGACTGCTGGACGCATGGTTTGAGAAAGAATGAAATCGCATTTTTCACTTCTTCCTTGTGCTGACAGCGGGCAATCTGCTCTGCAACCCGCCTGATATTACTGTTCATGTAAGGTTCCTGCCTTTCTGCGGTATATGTAAAGCGAACAAGTGTTCGATATTATTGTAAAACAAACCACAGCGTTTTACAATATGCAAATGTTTCCTGTATTGGGAAAGTCCAATTTATAGGACAAATAAAAAAATCCCGCTCCGGTGTTGGCGCATCGGAACGGGAAAGAGGGTAGAAAAACTTAGCGGTCAATCTACCCTCTTATTGTACTACACTTTAGGAGGTTTAATCAATGGCAACAGCGAAAAAATTGCCGTCTGGTTCGTGGCGCTGCCTGATTTACACCGGCAAAGACGAAAACGGAAAACGGCAATATAAATCATTCACTGCCGACAGTAAAAAGGAAGCGGAATTTCTCGCCGCCGCATTTCTCGCAACTAAACAGCGTGAAGAAAACAGCATGACAATCGGGAAAGCAGTTGCGGAGTATATTGAGAGTAAAGAAAACGTGCTTTCCCCCTCTACGATTGAGGGTTATCGTAAAATTGAGCGCAATCGCATCAAAACCATCAAAGATGTAGAAATTTCAGATTTTGATACGCCAGCCGCGCAGAAATTTGTCAATCAGCTTGCAAAAAAGCTGTCGCCTAAAAGCGTGGCGAACGCATGGGGACTGGTTTCGTCGTCGGTTAAACTGCAAGAGCCGGAAAAGGTTCTTGCGGTCACACTTCCGGCAAAGCGCAAGCAAATGCGTGAATTGCCGACCGCAGAGCAAGTTATTGCCGCAGTAAAGGGCACAGAAATTGAGCTGCCTGCTCTGCTTTCCATGTGCTGTTCTCTGCGTATGAGTGAAGTGCGCGGCATTCGATACCGCGATGTAAAAAAGAATATTCTCACTGTCCGCGAGGTGTGTCTTCGTTTGAAAAGCGGTGATGTTGTCCGCGAACAGACAAAGACTTACCAAAGTACGCGCAAGATTCCCCTGCCTGCCTATATCGTTTCGCTGATCGGAAAAGGCAAGCCCAACGATTTTGTTGTTTCCCTGACCTATTCGCAAATTTACGATCGCTTTGTAAATGCGATAAAAACTGCCGGTCTGCCGCATATGCGTTTTCACGATTTGCGGCATTTGAACGCCAGCGTAATGCTTAT
>ERZ808278.518-NODE-518-length-24131-cov-3.735380_pt1 | contig 24131 bp, 17 predicted proteins | sample MGYA00521239_ERZ808278 | MGnify/ENA primary metagenome ERZ808278 (study PRJEB31516, sample SAMN03275600) | gut metagenome | biome: mammalia-associated habitat; material: feces | host: Papio cynocephalus | place: Kenya | collected 2012-07-17 ... | reverse complement strand
AGGAAGTTGCATCTGCTCGATAAGCGCGGGGAAAACTCTGGAAGTAGCCAAGCCCGAGCCGTTGAGAGTGTGAACAAATCTCGTTTTGCCCGTTTCCTTGTCTCTGAATCTCGTGTTGTTTCTTCTCGCCTGATAATCGTTGGCGTTGGAAACGGACGAAACTTCTTTGTAAATTCCCATGGACGGAATCCAAACTTCGATATCGTAAGTTCTCGCCATAGAAGCCGAACAGTCGCCCGCGGCAAGTTTGGAAAGTCTGAAATGAAGCCCCAAGCCCTCCATAAGCGCACACGCCTTGTTCACAAGCTCCTCGAAAGCCTCTCTCGACTTATCGGGGTGAGCATACTGAACCATTTCGACCTTGTTGAACTGGTGACCTCTTATCATTCCGCGTTCTTCGGCTCTGTAGGTGCCCGCTTCCTTACGATAGCAGGGCGTGTAAGCGAAGAATTTCATCGGGAGCTTGTCCTCGTCGATAATTTCGCCCGAATACATATTCACAAGCGCGGTTTCCGCGGTGGGAAGCATAAATTTAGCCTTTTTCTTCTCTCCGTCCTCGCTGTCAACCCAGTACACTTCGTCGGTGAACTTGGGGAACTGACCTGCGCCGAAACCACAGTTATATCCGAGCATATGCGGGGGAAGAATCATCTCGTAACCGTCTTTGAGGTGGGTTGCCACGAAATAGTTCAAAAGAGCCCATTCGAGCCTTGCGCCGTCGCCCCTGTAAATCCAGTAACCGTTACCGGAAAGCTTAACGCCTCTTTCGTAATCGATTATTCCGAGGTTGGTGCAAAGGTCCACGTGGTTCTTGGGCTTGAAATCGAATTCGGGCTTTTCGCCGAATACTTTGATAACCTTGTTGTTTTCCTTTTCGCCGGGGAGAAGGTCGTCGTCGGGCATATTGGGAAGCTTCGCGATGAAGTCCGTAATTTCCTGCTGATAAGCGTTGATTTTCGCGTCGCCCTCGGTGATTTCGTCGCCGATTTTTCTCATACGCGCGAAGATTTCTTCAACGGGCTTGCCCTCTTTTTTATACTTGGGAATTTCCGCCGAAACCTTATTTCTCTCGGCTTTCAAAGCTTCGATTTCACTCATAAGCTTTTTTCTTTCGGCGTCGAGCTTCAAAATCTCGGCAAAATCGACAATGCAACCTTTTTTCGCAAGTCTTTCCTTAACGAGTTCGGGGTTTTCGGTGATAAGTTTTATATCGAGCATAATTATTACCTCTTTAAGTGCTTTAACCTTTTTATAAAGTTATTATATACCATTTTCCGCATTAACGCAAGTTTTTGAAAAAGTTTTTTCTTTTATAAGCAAAAATCCGAGGTTTCAAGGCTTTTCGCCCGACATTCCCGGATTTTTATATAAATTACGTTAATCGTTTAGCCTTCCTGATAATAAACTTTCAAGCCGTTTTTTGTGGCTTTGTTGATCGTGTAATAGGTTCCGCCCTGTTTGCGCCCGTCGAAAAAGGCGAAAAGAAGGGAGCTGTTCGATACGAGATAATCGTCACGTATCAGCATACAGTTTTTAAAATACGTATTTTCCTCTTCGGCGATAAAATCGGCTTTTTCCATGCATTCGTCGTAAAAAAGCTTATCTTCTGCCGAAAAACGCTTGCTCTGATCGGAGCACGGAACGACGGCGCAGATTTTAACGTCCTTGCCGCTTTCCTTTATAGACAAAAGGGTTTTGAAGCACAAAAGGTCGAACCCGACAGCCATACCTATCAGGAAAACGTCGTAGCCGTCGTCTATTATTTTTTCGAGATTTTTCCTTAATTTTTCCTCGTCAAAATCGGGCGGGAGCACTCTGTGTCCCGTTACGGCGCAGGTTCTGTTTATTATAAATGGGGGAAGATTGCTTTTTATCATTAAATTTACCTTTGCCGTTGCGGTTTTTACATTTTTACGCCCGCAGTAGCGCCTGCCGAGCCCGAAAAAAAATTATTTCGAGAGTTCTTTTATCGCGCGTTTGTAGATTTTGTACTGAAGTTTAAGGTTTTCTATCGTGACGAATTCGTTCGGCTGGTGAATGTGGCAGTCCTCGCCCTTTTCGGGACCGAACGCCGCACCGTACTTAAGAGCCCTTGCGTAAGTTCCGCCGCCGATTGCGAGCGGTTTCGCGTTTTCACCTGTTTCCTCGTTGTAAATCTTCAAAAGAGTGGTTACCAAAAATCCGTTTTTGTCGTTGAAAAGCGGTCTCTGATGAGATAAAACCTCAACGGGAGCGATAGCCTTCAAGGCTTCTACGAGTTTGTCTCCGTCTAAAAGCGAGGGGTAACGGAAATCCACCGAAACGTGAATTTTTCCGTTTTCGAGAGATATGATATCGGGGCTCATCGTGAGATTTCCCGTCTCGTCCTTAAGGTCTTTAAGTCCGAGCTTATCCTCGAAAAGATAGGTTCTTATCCTGCCGTCTATAACACCGATTTTTTCGAGGTACTTAACCATTTTCAAAATGGCGTTCACGCCTTTATCGGGCGTGGAACCGTGCGCCGAAACGCCCCTCGAAACGAGCTTCCCGCCCTCTTCCGCGACTTCGCATTGCTTCATAAAATCGGGGTTTAAAGGTGCTATAGCCTCACATTTGTCACAAACAACGTTAATTCTCTCACCGCCCGAAAGCTCTTTTAACTCGCTCGATAAACTATCGAAAGTGAACCTTGCGTGGAGTATTCCTTTCTCGGCGTAAATGACGGGAAAGTCTCCGTCGGGCGAAAATCCGTAATCGGGGAAGCGGGAAACTTTTTTGAAATGTTCGATGCATTTCCAACCCGTCTCCTCGTTGCAGCCGACGATGAGCCTTATCTTTTTATTCGGAACAAAGCCCTCGTCTTTAAGCTCCTTCATACAATAAAGGCAGACCATTGCGGGACCTTTATCGTCGGTGGTTCCTCTGCCGTAAATTTTTCCGTCGGCTTCGGTAGCCTCGAACGGCGGATACGTCCAGGCGGACAGATCGCCTGCGGGAACAACGTCAAGGTGAGCGAGAACGGCGATCTCGTCGGCTTCGGTTTTGCCCTCACCGAAATCAACCTCGCCGATATAGTTATCGTAGTTCACGGTTTTAAAGCCGAAACTTTTAGCAAGAGAGAGGAAAAATTCAAGAGCTTTGAAAACTCCCTCGCCGAACGGCTTACCCGGGAGCGCGTCCTCCTGAACGGACGGGAAGGACACGAGCTTTTTCAGGTCGTTTTTCATATTTTCAAAATTATTCATATTTCACCTCACGGCGTCGGATTCAAGATTCACCCCGAACCGACGTCGGTTTTTTCAAAAAAATTAAAAAGTTGCTTAAATTCATTATACACTTTTTTTTATTTATGGTAAAATAAAAATACGAAATTTTTTAAAATCGGAAAAATTTTTTTATCGAAACCCGAAATCGAGGTTTTGTTTCAAGGAGAATTATGGAAAAGGTCAGAACGAGATTTGCGCCGAGCCCCACGGGCTTTATGCACCTTGGCGGCTTAAGGACCGCGCTTTACGCGTATCTTTACGCAAAACACAACGGCGGCGATTTTATTTTAAGAATAGAGGACACCGACCAGCAGCGTTACGTCGAGGGGGCGGTCGAACTTATTTACAGCTCGCTTATCGAATCGGGTCTTATTTACGACGAAGGTCCGGACGTAGGCGGAGATTACGGTCCGTACGTTCAGAGCCAGAGAAAGGAAATTTATAAAAAGTACGCCGAAAAACTCATCGAGCTCGGCGGGGCTTACTACTGTTTCTGCTCCAAGGAAAGGCTGGAGTCTTTGACCGACGAGAACGGAAACAGAAAATACGACAAGCACTGTCTGCACCTTTCCAAGGAAGAGGTTGAAAAGAGACTTGCCGCGGGCGAGCCTTACGTTATCCGTCAGAACATCCCCGCAGAGGGCGTGAGCGAATACGAAGATATGGTTTACGGAACGATAAGGGTGGACTACGCCGATCTCGAGGACAATATCCTCATTAAGAGCGACGGAATGCCGACTTACAACTTCGCGAACGTTATCGACGACCACCTTATGGGAATCACTCACGTTATAAGAGGTACGGAATATCTTTCCTCCACGCCGAAATACAATCTTATGTACGACGCATTCGGGTGGGAAAGACCGAAATATATTCACCTGCCCACGATAATGAAAGACGCGACGAGAAAACTCTCCAAGCGTTACGGCGACGCCAATTTCGACGATTTCGTTAAAAAAGGTTATCTGAAAGAGGCTATAATAAACTACGTCGCGCTGCTCGGCTGGTCGCCCAAGAGCAACGTTGAAAAAATGACTCTTCCCGAAATGGTCGAGATGTTCTCGCTTGACGGAATTTCCAAGTCGCCCTCTATTTTCGACGAAATGAAGCTTCGTTGGCTCAACGGCGAATATATCAGAGAGCTTTCCGAAGAGGATTTCTATGCGCACGCGCTTCCTTATCTCGAGAAATCGGCGGTGAACGGAAAATTCGACCTTAAGAAAATCGCAAAACTCCTTCACGGCAGAGTTGAGGTTTTAGGCGACATCCCCGAAAAAATCGACTGGATCGTTTCTCTTCCCGATTACGATTTAACTCTTTTCGAGAACAAGAAGAACAAAACGGACAAAGAAGTTGCAAAAGCCCTTCTTCCCGAAATCAAAAACTGGCTTTCGGAAATCGACGATTTTTCCAACGACGTACTTTTCACGACTCTCAGCGAAAAGGCAAAAGAAAAAGGAGTCAAGAGCGGATCGGTGTTCTGGGTTATGAGAATAGCCATAACGGGTATGGCGGTAACCCCCGGCGGCGCGACTGAAATCGCCGAACTTTTAGGCAAAGACGAAACCCTTTCGAGAATGGAAAAATCGATAGAAAAATTAGCCGAATAAGCAAAAGAATAATCCGACGAAAGGCAAAGAAAACCAATCATTAAGATTAAAAAGTAAGCCTATAAGTCGATTAACGGGTTATTTATTGATTGCAAAAAAAAAATCCCCGCCGCGAAGCGAACGCTTCGCGGCGGGTTTTAATATCTTTGAAATTATTACATAAACGTTGCCGTTTTGATCGAGTAAACAAGGAAGCCTGTGTTTAAAATCATCGGCTGAGCCATCATTACGGGAATGTGCCTTACGGAGTTCGATTCCGTTGCGCCTTCGTAACTCTGAGCGTAATACGCTCTCATGAAGTTCTGACCCGTGGAGCCCGACGTCGAAAAGTCCATTCTCACAACGTTGAACGAATAATCGTGACGGGGCGAAGTGCCGAGCTGAACGTTTTTAAGAAGGGGCGAGGTTACGAGATATTCGAGCGATGCCGAGTTCTTGTTGTCGGTCGAGGTCGACGTTCTCGTGTAAATCGAGCCCGTAACGCTCTGAAGCTCGCCCGAAAGGGGTTCTATCGCTCTGAACGAGTAGCTCATATTGGCTTCGTGCTTGAAGTTTCTGAACAAAAGCAGGATAAGATCGTTATCGATATACGCTTTCTTATTATACTTGCTTACCGAAGTTTCCTTTTTTGCACGTTCGGTGAACTGCGAAGGGCTCTGGTCGCCATCTAAAATTTCGATTTTTACGGTCGCATTGCTGCCCTCGTAAGTCGTCGTGGAGCGGTAATGAGTTTTAATATACTCGTAAGCTCCGTTACCCGAATAAGGCACGGTGTTCATTACCGTTTTAACCGATTTCACAGGCGCGAAACCCTTGTTGTAATCGCCGAAAATCGTTTCTGTTTCGGTAACATCAGCAACGTCTCTCGTCGTGCCGTTCGATTCATACTGCCCGTAAACGGTGAGGGTCGTTTTATAAACGTAAGTGCCGTCCTCGTTGGCGGTAAGAACGGTTTTATAAGACGAAGCGACGGTTTTTCCGTTTTCGTCCGTAACGCTTACCGTTTTAAAGGAAAGATTGTCGTTTTTGCGGGCGTTGTTCCAGAGTTTGTTGGAGCCGTCGTCCGATTCGACGATATATTCGAGTGTTTCGGTTTTGCCTGCGGGAGTTTCGTTCGTCGTGTCCTTGTTCCAGTACGAGCCGACGTAAACGGTTTCCGTAGCCGCGGATGAGCAGCTTGCAAAGGCAAGAACGGAAAGCGTAAGCGAGATCGCCGCGAGAATTTTCTTTTTCATTATATTATCTCCGAAAGAGCTTTTTAAATATTTTAACATAAAACAGGCAAAAAGAAAACAAAAAACGTAATAAAAACAAATTTTCACAATATACTTATGGAGTTTTTTTGCGGCGTGTGCTATAATTTTCTTGTAAAAACTATCTTTAAACACGTAAAGGGGCTAAAAAAATGATTTTACACGGGAGAAAAACCTATTATTCCTGTATCGACGCCGCGGCTGATTTCGCCGCGGATATCGGCGTTTTTCCGAGCGAAAGCCTGATAATTTTCTGCGAGGACAAGCTCACCCTTTCCGTGGAAACGGCGATCGCGAAAAGGCTCGGGGGAACTTTCAACGCCGAGGTTTTAACCTTCGGCAGGTACGTTTCATCCAAAACAACCTCGAAAAACGCGCTTACAAAAGAAAGTTCGGCTATCGTCGTCAAAAAAATACTCGGAAATCTCAAAAGCGAGCTCAAAGCGTTATCGAAACTCGCATCTTCGCCGTCGTTCGCGTTTGAAACGAGCGAACTCATCGCGCAGTTAAAGTCCGCAAAGGTCACCCCGAGCGAAATAACGGCGGCTCTCGACGGTTGCAAAGAAAACGTTCGGGCAAAGATTTCGGACGTCGCGCTCGTTTATTCGGAGTACGAAAAATTTTTGAAAGACAGGGGGCTTTCCGACCAGAGCGGCGCGCTCGACGAAATGCCGAGCCTTATAAAAAACGATAAAAAAATCAAGGGCTCGAAAGTCGTCATCGTCGGCTATTCCTCGCTCACGAAACAAATCTGCGAGATCATAAAAACCCTTTCGGAAACGGCTTTAAGCGTTGACGTTTTCGCCGTTTACGGAAGCAACGAAAATCTTTACTGCAACGAGTTTTACAACTTCATAAAAAGGCTTGACAAAACGGTTGTGAAAGAGGACGAAGGAGAGGTTTTGAGCGAGGAACAAAAGGCTGTTTTAAGCGGACTTTTCGACCATCATCGATTCGCAAAAGTGGGGCTATATAGCGATAAAACGCACGTTTTCGAAGCAAAGACCATCGACGAAGAAATCGATTTCATAGCCAAAAGAATAACCTATTTCGTGACCGCGAAGGGCGCGAGATATTCCGATTTCTGTCTCGCCGCGGGCGATATGGGAAAGTATTCTTTAAGGATAAAAAGGACGTTTCGCGACTACGGAATACCCTATTTTTCGGACGAAAAACGCCCGCTTTCCACCCACCCGCTTTCAAGGCTTGTCATCGGGTTTTTAAAAGCCGCGGCAAAAGGCGGGGATATGAAGGAAATAAGGGGGATAATCGGCAACCCGCTGTTCATTTCCGACAAGGGAATTTCCGATTCTTTCATACGCGAACTTACGGGAAAAACGGTTACGGGTAAGCTTTTTCTCGACAAAACTTTTCCGATTTCCGAGGATATTTTCATCAGCGGGAAAAGAGACGTTTTAGCCACCTCTTTAGGAAAAATAAAACGAAAGGACGGCGCGGACGAGTACGTTAAAATTCTGCTCGAGTTTATTGAAAACGCTTACGTTACGGACAACGCCAAGGCAACCGACGAGAAACTTCTTGCGATAAACGCCAACGAAGAAAGCGCGTTTTTAACTTCCGCTTTGGATAAAGTTATCGACACGATAAAACGAGCGGGCGAGGTTTTAGGGGGCGACGAGGTCACGGTTTCGGAGCTTTCCAAGCTTCTCGAGGCGGGTTTCGACGCCTGCGAGGTGGGGCTTATCCCGCAGTTTTCGGACTGCGTTTACGTCGCCGAGCTTAAAGATTGCCGGTATAAACGCTTCCGCTATCTTTTTGCGGCGGGACTAAGCGGGGACGTGCCGTTCGTCAAAAGCGACACCTCTCTTCTTCTCGACAGCGATATCGCCGATCTCGAAAAGCTTTCGGTTGCGATCGAACCTAAAATCAGCGTGGTGAACAAGCGCGAAAAGGAAGCGGCGGGGCTTGCGTTCGCGTCGTTTTCGGACGGGCTTTTTATGTCGTACAGCCTTCTTTCCCCCGCGGGGAATCAGACGGTAAAAAGCGACGTTATCGATTTTATGGAAAGAATATTCTGCGGCGAGGACGGAAAACCTCTTAAACCGTTCGTCGTCCGCTCGTTTTTTATTGCCGAGGACGAAGCTTCGGGCGAGACTAAAGATATTTACGAATCGGTCGGATATCTGCGCCTCCGCCCCGCGTTTTTCTCGCTCATAAAAGACTCATCGGACTTCAAAAACGGGGCTATAAGTCGATTATCGGCAGCTTCTTCGTTTTTGGCGGCTTTAAAATCATACGAAAACGGAGACAAGCTCGACTATGCGAAAAGGCTTTTACAGAGGGTGGACAAGCAGATCGCGGTGAGAAAAGATCTGCCGCCCGAAAACTATTTCGCGCTCGGCAGGGTTTCCGCGAGCAAGATAGAATGTTACTATTCCTGCCCGTATAAATGCTTCGTCAAATACTGTCTCGGAGCGACGGACAAAATAACCGACAAGGTTCGATCGTTAGATTTCGGAAATATTCTGCACGACGTCGCCGAGAATTTCGTTAAACGGATGGACGAAGCCGATACCGACGAAAAAGCCGAAAGCTTAGCCGAAGAGGTCATCGCCGACGCGCTTTCTGCTCCCGAAATTCAGAAATTCGCGCATCGCGGAGACTTTGCGTACGCTTTGAAGCTTACCGAAAAGGAAGGCAAAAAGCTGTGCAAAAATATTTACAAAGAGTTCAAAGAATCGGGCTTCCGCCCCGTGGGCGAAGAGGTCTGGTTTTCCGATTGGGCGGAATACAAATCCCTGCCCCTTGTCACGAAAAAGGGCGAACGTTATAAGCTTTACGGCAAAGCGGACAGGGTCGATAAGTATAAAAATTACGTGCGCATAATCGATTACAAAACGGGCAACGTGGGCGAAAAAGTCAAGGACGAAAAGTTTTACACGGGGCAGAACATTCAGCTTTACCTTTATATGAACGCATTCGTTCGGGCGCACGAAGAGCCTGCGGGCGCGTACTACTACTCGGTGAACGATTCGTTCAAAAAACCCGACGAGGACCGCACGATTATGGCGGGAAAAACGCTTTCCACCGACGAAATCATCTCCGCAACCGACAAAAACATCGCGGAAAACGGCAAAAGCGAGCTTGTAAACGTTAAAACGGACAAGCGGAGCGGAAAGCTTACGGGGAGTTTATGCGACGGCGTGGAGCTTCAGGGCTATATGAAATACGCGAAAAAGCTTGCCGAAAACGCCGTTTCGGACATTTCGGACGGAGTTATGATCGCTTCGCCCTACAAAGACGCCTGCGCGTACTGCGAGTACGGCTCGATCTGCGGCTTCGACGACGAAGCGGGTTATAAGGAACGAAAAGTCACGAACGTAAGATCCGAAACTATCGTGGAAGCGGCTTATTCGGACGAAAAAATCGGCAACGCCGCGCCAAAAAACGATACAAACACAAACGATACGGGGGACGAAGGCAATGGAAAATAAGGATAAATTCACGCCCGATCAACGCTACGCCGTGACCGAAACGGAAGGAAACATGCTCGTTTCCGCCTCTGCGGGAAGCGGAAAAACCTTCGTTATGATAGAAAGGCTGATAAAGCTCGTTTTAGACGGAAAAGCGAGGGTTTCGGAAATTCTCGCGGTAACCTTCACCGAAGCCGCCGCGGCGGAAATGAAGCAAAAACTGATTTCCGCGCTCAGAAAAAGGCTGATAACGGGTGGGGACAACACTAAAATCCGCGAAGCACTCGAGGAGGTGCCCTCGGCGAGTATTTCCACTATACACAAGTTCTGCGCCGATATTCTGCGCGCGTATTTTTACGAAATAGGGCTCGACCCGACCTTTAAGGTCGCCGACGAACCCGCTGCCGACGAAATAAGAAACGCCGCCGCGGAAAACGTGTTCCGCGAGCTTTACGAAAGCGGCGACGAGGATTTTTTGTATCTCGTGCGTATTTTCAGATCGGGAAGGAGCGACGGCGAGCTCAAAAACGCCGTGAAAAGGCTGACGGAGTTCGCTCTTTACGAAAAGGACCCCGAAGAATTTATAGAAAAATGCGGAGCCGAGCCGACCGAAGAAGAATTTAAGGAAATCGAAAACGAAATCGCCGAAGGGCTTAAAGAAAGGGCTCAATCGCTTAAAATTTCGTTTGAGGAAGAAAGAAGAACACTCGAAGCGTGCGGCGTTAAGAAAATCGACGAGTATTTCGACGGAGTTTCGTCCAAACTTTCCTCTATGTGCGCGGCGAAAACGCTTACGGAGCTCGTTTCGGTAAGTCTCGATCCCGTTCCGAGAGCCCCGTCCGTACCCAAAGACCTCGAAACCGAGAAAAAAGACTTCGACGAGGTAAAAAAGAAGCTCGCGAAGCTTTGCGCCGAATGCCAGACTATTTTCCCCGACGGGGAAGAAGCCGCAAAACAGGCGTTTTTATCCACAAAACGCACGGTCGCGGCGCTGTCAAAGCTCACTCTTTTATATAAAAAGGAATACGACGAGCTCAAAAGCGAGGAATCGCTCGCGGACTTTTCCGATCTCGAGCATCTGACCTACAAACTCCTTTCCACGGCCCCGAATGCTCTTCAATCGGTGCAAAGCAGGTATAAATACGCCTTTTGCGACGAATATCAGGACGTAAACGGCGTTCAGGAAGCTATTTTAAATCTCGTCGCTCCCGATAATCTGTTTATGGTCGGCGACGTCAAGCAATGCATTTACGCGTTCCGCGGCTGTAATCCCGATATTTTCGCCGAGAAATTCGCAAAATTTACGGGCGGCGAAGGCAAAGCCGTGTGGCTGAACGAAAACTTCCGCTCGACGGAGGGCGTGCTCGCGGCGGTGAACAAGGTGTTCTCCGTCACGATGACCGAAAAAAATTCGGGCACGGATTATGCGAAACACCCTATGATTTTCGGCAAGCTTTACCCCGAAAAAACGGGCGAAACTTTTATGCACGTCATCACGGGCGAAAATGAAAAAACAGAGCCTCCCGCGGGCGTTTACGATCTCGTAAAAGACGCCACCGCGCCCGAAAAACCCGACAGTTTTTACGAAGGATTGCTCGTCGGCGAGCTTATCGAAAAGGAACTCGAAAAGAAAATTTACGACGTGAAAACGGGCGAATACCGCGACGTCGAGCCTAAGGATATAGTCGTTTTGCTCAGAAATTCCAAGGGTTTTGCGACCGACGTCATCAAAACTCTTTCGCGGCTCAACGTTCCCGTGACGTCGGTTGCGAAAGATCCGATAACCGATTACCCCGAAATCAAGATTTTAACCGACGTACTTAAACTTATCGATTTTTACGCCGACGACGCGCCGCTGATCGCGACGTTGAAAAGTTCGATCGGCGGGCTCGACGAGGAAGAACTTGCTCTTATCCGTGCCGAAACGCCCGCTTCCGCGGCAAAAATCGGCGGTACTCGCTCGCAAACGCCTACTTTCCTCGAATGCGTGGAATATTATAAAAATAACGGCAAAAACGAAAAAATCAGGCTCAAACTCACCCGTTTCGACGAATATTTCAAGAAAATTCGTCTGCTCGCCGAGTTTAAAGGTGCGGGAGAGCTCCTTGCGGAAATTATCAGAGACTGCTCGCTCGACCTCGAAATTTTAACGGGCAGGCTCGGCGAGTTAAGGCTCGAAAGGGTAAACAGATTTATCGCCGAAGCCGAAAAGGACGGAAAAAAGCTGAGCGTGAGAGAGTTTTTAATTAAACTCGAAAACGTCGGCGGCAACCTCGCCGTTTCAAAAGCGGGCGGAAGCAATTCCGTTTCGGTTATGAGCATGCACGCCTCGAAAGGTCTCGAATTTCCCGTGGTCATAATCGCGGGGCTCGGGCGGCAGTTCAACGCGATGGACGAGCGCGAAAACCTACTTCTTTCGAGAAAGCGTTGTCTCGCGCCGTTTGCGTTCGACGAAACGACGATGACGAAAACCGACACGTTGAAGCGCGCCGTCATAAAAGCCGAAAAAAGGCGCGACGGGGCGAGAGAGGAATTAAGACTTTTATACGTGGCGATGACGAGGGCGCAGTCGAGACTGCATTTGGTTTCCTCGGCGGATCTGCCGAAAGAAAGAAACGAGTTTACCTCCTCGCTCGCAAGAAAATTTATAGATTTCTTTTCCGAATCGGATATGCCCGTGATTTTCCACGACAAGGAAGAGATCACGCGGAACATGCGCGCCGAAAAGACAGAAAAGGTACTTGTGGGTGAAGAAAGGGAGTCGCTCGTAAAGCGTATTCTTCAGGGGCTCGAATTTTCTTATCCTTACGAGTCTGAAACAATTCTGCCCGTTAAAAACAGCGTTACGAAAATCACCGAAGAAGCGGGCGGAGCGAAAAACGGAGAAAATTTATTCAAAGCCGAGAGCCTTATTTTAAGCGAAGATTACTCGGAAAACGGAAAGGTTATTTTCACTCTTTCAGGCGGCGAGGACGCCGAAAGAAACGAGGTCGGAACGGCTTATCACAAGTTTTTGCAGAACAGGGATTTCAACGAAAAAAGTGCCGATAATGAACTTATACGGCAACTTTCGCAAGGTGATCTTTCCGAAAAGGAAGCAAAACTTCTCGATAAAAACGTGCTGCAAAGAGTTATTGATTGCAAGCTGTTCGGCGAACTTTATGGCTACGAAATTTACAGGGAGCAGCCGTTCACGGCGAACTATTCAGCGAACGAAGTGGGCTATAATTCCTCGGGAGAAATTCTCGTTCAGGGCGTTATAGACCTTCTCGCGATCAAAGGCGACGAGGCAATCATAATCGATTACAAGGCTTCGATGAAAACCGCCGAGCACGTTGCCGAAACCTATCGCACCCAACTTCTTTTGTATAAAAAAGCTGTGGAAAGGGTTTTGAAAATCAAGGTTAAAAAAGCGGTGATTTTAAATCTTTTCACGCTTGAAACGATAGAAATTTCAGATAACGAATAAAGGAGCTTATTATGGAAAAATATGCCTGGAGGGCTAAACTTAAAACAGGAAAAAGAGAGGAATATATCCGTCGTCACGACGAAATATGGCAGGAAATGAAAGACGTTTTATCCGCCGCGGGTATTAAAAATTACTCTATCTGGCTGGACGGCGACGATATTTTCGGTTATTACGAATGCGAAAAGGGAATTTCGTTCGCGGCGAAAGTTCAGTCCGAAAGCGAAATAGTAAAAAAATGGAACGAATATATGAAAGACGTAATGGATATGCCCCTGGACAAAGAAACAGGCGCACAGCCCCATTTAGTCAAAGTTTTCGATTTTAATTAACTCATAATAAAAGCGGGCGATCGTTTGAATCGCCTTCTTTTATATTCTGAACAAAGCGGGCGATCAGTGATCGCCCCTACTGCCTTCTCCCGTTGGAGAAGGCTTTATTTTTTATAACGGATTTTTTTTGATTGCGCCGTTTTTTCTCGGATAAACTGACGGCGTTTCTTTTATCTTTTTTATTACTATTATATTTCTGGTTCCCGATTTTTCGGAAAGAACGAATTTTTTGATTTCTTCGATTTTTCCGCCTAATTTTTCTATTGCGGATGAAGCTTCTTTTATTTCTTCGTCCGCGTCGCCTTTGTAAGCTACGAAATATCCGCCCACCCTTACGAACGGCAGACAATATTCCGTTAAAACGTTTAATCTTGCTACGGCTCTCGCCGTTACCGCATCGAATTTTTCTCTGAAATTCTCGTCTCTCCCTAACTCTTCCGCGCGCCCGTTTATAACCTTAAAATCATTAAAACCAAGCTTTTCGCCTACGATTTTCAGATATCCGCACTTTTTCTCGGTGGCTTCCATTAAGGTAAATTTCAAGTCCGGTCTCGCAATTTTCAGTGGCACGGAAGGAAAGCCTCCTCCCGAGCCTATTTCTAAAACGTTCGCCCCGACGGGGAAAAGCTCCGCGCCCTTTAAACTGTCCGCAAAATGTTTTTCGTAAACACCCTCGTCGTCCGTAATGGAAGTGAGGTTAAATTTTTCGTTGTATTCCTTTAAAATATTCTTGAAAGCTTCCAGTTTTTCAAGGGTCTTTTCGCTTAAATTCAAGCCGTAATTTTTCAATATATCGTTCATATCCACATTTTACAATCATTTTATCCGAGTTGTCAACCTAATTTAACGAAAATGTTGATAACCTTACTAAGTTATCCACTTGTATACACCGAAAATGTAGATAACTTTTTTCCGTTAATTTTTCTTTGAAATTTTGCCTTAAATCGTTCACTAATCGGTTGATTTTTTTTTTGATATTATATATAATATATTTATGCTGTAATATAAGACTGCTTTTTGCGGACAACCTTTTTCTTATCCCCCGATGAAAAAGTTATCCACGTCAAAAAAGGTCTGTTAACCTTTTCTCAACAGAGTAAAAGGGGTTATCCTCACGGTTATCAACCTTTTTGTGAGGCGGAAAAATCAAGATAAAATCTAAGATTTTCGGCTTAAAAAAGAAGATATCCACAAATCCACGGCAGCTTATTATTACTTCTAATAAACTAAGAATAAATAATTTAAATCAAATCAACGAAGCCCGCGAAAAGCGGGGCGGACGGATGAAAAAATAAAAAACGCAAGGAAATTCTCTATGAAAGTATTAGTAAACGGAAACGATTTATCGAACGCGGTAATGAAGGTATCTAAGGCTATCAGCTTAAAAACCACGAATCCCGTTCTGGAAGGTATTAAAATGACGGTTAAAGGAGACGAGCTCACGTTAGCCGCCACGGATATGGAAATAGCTATCGAAAAAACGATAAGATCGGATACCATCGAAGAGGGAGTTTCCGTGATCCCCGGGAAGCTTTTCGCCGAGTTCACCAAAAAACTCGAGGGAGAGGATCAGGTCGAGCTTATGATAGGCGACGATAAAAAGCTTAAAATTATTTACGGCTCATCCGAGGTTTATTTATCCACATTGAATGCGGATGAATTCCCCAACATAAAAAAGGACTTAAGAGAAAAAGCTTTCTCTCTTTTACAGAAGGATTTCAAGGATATAATAAACAAAACGGTATTTTCCTGCTCGACGGACGAAAGCAGACCTATTTTAAAGGGCGAGCTGTTCTCGGTTAAGGATAACGTTCTGACATGCGTGGCTTTGGACGGATTCAGACTTGCGGTTGCCAGAAAGAAACTTAAAAATTCTTCGTCCGATTTCAGAATAGTCGTTCCCGCAAGAGCCGTTGCCGAAATTTCGAGACTTCTCGATAAGGACGAAGAGGAGATAACTTTCGTTTCCGAGGAAAAGAGCCTTATGATCGAGGTTGACGGAACGGTGTTTATAACGAGGCTTTTAGAGGGCGAGTTTATAAACTACGAACAGATTATCCCGAAGGAATTTTTGACGACGGTAAGAGTGAACAGACTTGCGTTTTTAAATTCTCTGGAAAGAGCGTCGGTCGTTGCTAAAGAAAATAAAAACCTTATCAAGCTCGACATAAAGGATAATAACATAAACGTTTTATCAAACTCCGAAAGCGGAAACGTAAACGAGAACGTCATTATAAATCTCGACGGAAAGGACGTGAATATCGCCTTTAACTCCAAGTATCTTTGCGACGCTTTGAAGGCTGCGGGAGACGAGTTTGTGAACATAAACATGAACAGCTCCATTTCGCCCTGTATAATCCGCCCCTATTCGGGAGAAGAATACTTGTATCTTATTTTGCCGATAAGAATAAATTCTTAAAATTAAATACATAAATATTTGACAAAACAGGCAAAAAACATTATAATGCTAAGGTATACTCAGAATTATGCCTAAAAATCGGAGTATATTTGTAGGGGCGATCGCTGATCGCCCGCAAAAATACGCTTGATAAAATAATCGGGCGTATGGGCGAAATTTTTCGCCCGAAAAAAACATTAAAAGAGAAAAAGAAGGGGCGGAAAGGAAAAACCGCCCGTTAAAAGGAGTAACAATATGAAAAGAACTTACCAACCCAAAAAGAGAACGAGAAATAAGGTTCACGGCTTCAGAAAAAGAATGGCAACCAAGTCCGGAAGAAACGTACTTAAGAGAAGAAGAAATAAAGGACGTAAGAAGCTTTCTTACTGATAAAAGGGATTGATATACAGATTGAAAAGAAAAAGCGACTTCGATAAGCTCTTTTCCAAAGGGAAAAAGGCGTTTACAAGGTCGCTTACAATGCTGTATTTTCCGTCGAACGATTTTAAAATAGGCTATTCCGTAAGCAAAAAGCACGGAAACGCGGTTAAAAGAAACAGAATAAAAAGGTTGCTCCGCGCAAGCGCGAGGGAGTGTTTTAAGGACCTTAAAAAAAACTACCGCATTGTGATAATGCCTAAAATTCGGGATAATTATTCTTTTGAAACGTTCCTTTCGGAAATGAATTATCTTAAAAAGAAGGAAAACCTTTGAAAATGAGAATTATCAATACGATAATTATCAAAATTCTTAAAATCTACAAAAAATTTATCTCGCCCGGACTGAATTCGGGCTGTATTTTCACCCCGACGTGCAGCGTTTACGCTATCGAAGCGTTTGAAAAACATAATTTTTTAGTCGGCGCGGGGCTTACTTTGTGGCGGATTTTAAGGTGTAATTCCTTCAATAAGGGAGGATTCGACCCTGTTCCGGACAACAGAAACAAATTAAAATGGCTTTACTAGAAAAAACCGTCCAAGTAATCGTTTTCGGGTGTTTTTAATACAATCGGAGGCTAAAAACGGTTTTTTTAAGATATCGCAAGGAGTCGAATGTTTTTAAATAATTTACTTGGCGCCGTTACGAGCATTATACCGTCTATCGGCGCGATACCGGAAATTTCCGTCAGATACGAGTGGATTTGTAATATAATTTCCGCTATAATCGGCTTTGCCGGAGACGTAGGACTCGGAATTATCCTGTTCACGGTTATATTAAAGCTTATAACCCTGGCTCCCGACATCTGGTCGCGTGCTTCGATGAAGAAAAACGCGCTCAAGATGGAAGCAATGAAAGACGATCTGGAAAAATTGCAGAAGCAGTACGCCAAAAATAAAGAGCTTTATCAGCAAAAAATGATGGCTCTTTATAAAAAGAACGGCTACTCTGCTTTTTCGGCGTGCTTGCCGACGATTATCACGCTCGTATTTTTCTTTATAGTTATCGGCGCATTCAACTCGTATTCGCAGGTCAGCGAAAGAGATATTTTCGCAGGAATGGCGGAAGCTTATAACGCTTCACTCGCTACCTCTGCCGAGGACGAAAACTCGCTTATTTTTAAAGGCGAGGACGGAAAATACTATATCGATTACGACAACGTTTTCGCTTCTAAGGACATAAAGGACTGCTTTATCGGCGAGAACAACGATTACACCGTAGACGTAACCAAAGCCGCTCGTCTTATCGAGATTTACGGCGAGGACGTTAAGAAAATAATCAACGAGGACGGCACGATAAATTCGGAATACCCCGAGTTTAAGTATATCCTTCAGGACGAGGTTAAAAAGGTTCTTATAAACGAAGCGATAAATAGCGGACTTAAGGACGAACTTTTTGCCGCGGGCGCATTGGAAGAAAACGAAGGAGTTATTACCGTTAAGGATATAAACGTTTTCTGGAATAAATGTACGGCGTTAAAGGAAAAATATTCCGATTCGGTAACGTTTTCCGAAGAAAACGGATATTCTACCGACTTCGATAAACTTATCTTGAAAGACGGATTTAAGGACGCCAAAGCCGCTTACGAAGAGAACGTAAACGGAAAGGTTACCGCCGAGGTTTTCAAAATCATAGAGAAAACCGAAAGCGAAAACGTCAAAGCGGACGCGAGAAAAGCCGCCGCGGACTGGTACGAAAGCAAGGATAACAAAGCCCGTTCGGTGATATTCCCGTGGGTTAAAAACATCTGGGCTTCGGACTGCTCCTGGACGACCGCTATCCCCAAAACCTCCGAGGCTTTGAACCAGAAAATCAAAATGAACATAAACGAAGCCGATTACGACGAGCTTACGCACGACCTTTCCAAATACAAGGAGACGGGCTTTAAGAACGGTAACGGTTGGTTTATTTTAGTCGCTCTTTCCATTCTCGCAATGGCGGGCTCGACGATAATAATGAACAAAACGCAGAAAACGCAGATGCAGCTTTCGTCCGTTGAAGGCGACGCTTCGACCGCCGCTTCCACGCAGAAAATGATGACCTGGATGATGCCTATTATGTTCGGCGTGTTCTCGTTCATTTACTCGGCTGCGTTCTCGATTTATATGGTTACGAACTCGCTTATATCGACGGGTTCCACGCTTCTCATTAACTTCTGCGTTGAAAAGGCGTTCAAGAAAAAGATCGAAAAAGCCGAAAAGGAAAAAATCGAAAACCATAAATACGGAAAAATGAGATAACGGGCGTCTTTGCCGAAGCCGATTTAAAACAGGCTATAAGTTCGGTTAAAGGGCGAAAAGCGTTTAAAAATAAGGAGTTTTAAAATGGAATTTACAGGTAAAACCGTTCAGGAAGCAATAGAAAACGGTTTGAAAGAAATGAACCTTGAAGAAAGCAAGGCGGAAATCAAGGTATTGGAAGAGCCCACGAAGGGATTTTTAGGTATTGCCGCGAAGAAAGCAAAGGTAGAAATAACCGCCAAAAAGACGGACGGAGAAAGAGCCGTCGAGTTCCTTAACGGTCTTTTGGACCTTATGAACGTCAACGCTAAAAGCAATCTTACCGAAGAGGACGAAAGAGTCAGTATAGATATTATAACCGACAATTCTTCGGCGATAATCGGCTACAGAGGCGAAGTTTTAGACGCTCTTCAGAACTTGGCGGGAGCCGTTGCAAATACCGGCAGAGACGATTACAGAAGGGTTGTCGTTGACTGCGAAAGCTACAGAGCAAAGAGAGAGGAAACGCTTGTTTCGCTCGCTCATAAGCTCGAGGCAAAAGCCGTGAGAATGGGCAGAAAAATCAATCTCGAGCCCATGAATCCGTACGAGAGAAGAATTCTTCACTCTGCTCTTGCCGACAGCGCGGACGTTAAAACTCTTTCCGAAGGAAAAGAGCCTAACCGTTACGTTTCTATTATCCCGAACAACCTCACCGATCCCGACGATAAGGGTTTAAGCGAAAGAAGATTCTCGGGTAACCCGAACGGAAACAACAGATACGGCTCGAACAACCGTGACGGCAAATTCCGCAAAGGCGGCAGAGACGACCGCGGCGGAAGAGGTTACGGAAACAAGAGAGGCGGCTTTAACGGCGGCAGAAGAGATTCGAGAGATTCCGCTCCCCGTCAGCCCAGACCCAAAACGAGCGGCTTCGGAACCTTCCTCGGAAACAGCTTAAAAGACGGAGACAAGGAATAATACCGAAAATAATAAATGAAAGCCTTAATGGGCTGTCGCAAGTCACAAGGCTTGCGGCGGCTCTTTTTCTTTTAATCTGATTTTCGACCGCCAAAAAACCCATCAAAAAAACATTAACCTTAAAAAAGGGGGCTATATGTCGATTAACAGCTACTTTTGCGTAAAAAACGAAACCGAAAACGAGGTTATTATCGAGCGGTCGAGATTCATTTCTTACACCAAAAAATGCGAGACCGAAGAAGAAGCCCGAGCTTTTCTGGAAGAGAAAAGAAAGGCTCACCCCTTTGCCACGCACAACTGTTACGCCTACGTTACCGAGCGCGGGAAAATCGCGCGGTTTTCGGACGACGGCGAGCCGCAAGGTACGGCGGGTCAACCTATTTTAGAGGTTATAAAAAACAAGAAACTGCTCGATACGATAGTCGTCGTGACGAGATATTTCGGCGGAATAAAACTCGGCGCGGGCGGCTTGGTCAGGGCTTATTCCTCGGGAGCGAAAGAGGTTTTGGAAAAGGCGGGCGAAACCGAAAACATACTGTCCGCTGTCTATTCGGTCACTATGTCGTACGATTTATACACTCATTTTCTTAAATTTATAAGCAAAATAAAATGTTCGGTGATTTCCACCGATTTTGCCGATACGGTGAGCGTTAAAATCGCCGTTCCGAACGAAAACGACGATTTCGTCGCTAAAATCACAGACCTCACCAACGGCAAGGCGGCAGCCGAAAAAATCGGCGAAGAATTTGTAGTATATTAAAAAATGAAAACGATTACCGATATAAAACCACAGGTTAAAAATCCGACGAGATGCAATATTTATCTCGACAATTCGTTTTATTGCGGACTCGAGCTCGAGACGGTTATGCGCCACAGGCTCAAAATCGGCGCGAGCGTTTCGCCAGAGGATCTGGACGAAATTCAGGCGGAATCGGAAACAATGCGCGCTTTGGACAAAGCTTTAAACTTCATATCGCGTTCGCAAAAGACAAAAAAACAGGTCGCGGAATACCTCGAAGGCAAAGGATATCTCGAAAAGACTATCGAAGCCGTTTTGGACAAAATGTCCGCCTATAAGTTCGTAAACGACCGGAATTATGCCAAGGACTATGCCCGTTCGGCAAGCAAAAACAAAGGAAAGAGGCTTATTTCTCTCGAACTTAAAAGAAAGGGCGTGAGCGACGAAGATATGAGCGAGGCTCTCGGCGATATCGACGACGAAACGGAAGCCGAAGCGGCGGCGAAAATTGCCGAAAAGTACCTAAGGAGCAAGGAAAAAACAAGAGAAAACGCGGTTAAGTGCTATAAATATCTCCTTTCCAAGGGATTCGATTACGAAACGGCAAAGGAAGCCGCGAATAAGATCATAAAAGATGAAGAAGATAATTTTTGACGAGATTTCCTCTACAAACGAATACTGCGAAACCCACGATTTTACCGAAGATACCGCGGTTATCGCGAAGCGGCAGACGGGCGGAAAAGGAACTAAGGGCAGGAGCTTTTCCTCGCTTGACGGCGGAGTTTACCTCTCGCTCGTAAGGCTCAACCCCTGCAAAACCGAAAACGCGTTCTCGATAATGGTCGCCTCGTGTATGGCGGTCGTTAAAACGCTTGAAAGTTACGGGGTTTTTCCGAAAATCAAATGGGCTAACGACGTTTACGTAAACGGTAAAAAAATCTGCGGGATTCTCATAAAAAACTCCTTCGAGGGCGAAAACGTCAAAAAATCTATAACGGGGATAGGCGTCAACGTAAATAACGACCTCCCCGAGGAACTGAAAGACATTGCCGTGAATTTAAAATCGTCGGTCGGCGAAGTCGATACGGCGGAATTTGCAGACAGACTTATCGAAAACCTGTACAAAAACTACACTATCGAAGAATATAAGTTATATAATATGGTTTTAGGTAAGGAAATTACGGTTTTGAGCGGTGAAAAATCCTATAAAGCGGTTGCAAAGGATATTTCGGACGACGGAAATCTGATTTTAGAAAACGGCGAAAAACTCTCTTACGGCGAAATATCCGTGAGATTATAGTCGGTTTGCAATGCTTTAAACGAAAAACTCGTGAAATTCAATTGACTAAGACCTGTCAGAGTGATATAATTTAATAAACAGACCTTCTTTGAAATTGCGAAAGACAGGGGGTTACTTGCATTATATTCTGCATTACGGCATTATATAATGCAAAAGGAGAATATACTTTACAAAGGAAAGAATTATGAAATTGGCAGAAACAATTTTAAAGTACGTCATAAACGCGCTTATGATCGCCGCTTGCGTTATGGCTTTGATAGGGATAGCGGTAGGTCCCGTCTGGGAGGTCAAGGCAACGGTTTTCTTCAATGAAGAGCTTGCCGATAAGCTTTCGGGCGTGATTTCGGACGGAAGCTCCTCCGAAAACGGAAATTCTTCCGATACTTCGGACAGCTCGTTAAGCGGCGAGGAAATCTTCAAACAAGCCATCGACGAAATGGTTAAGGATAAGGTTAAGGTTCCCGTTTCGCTCAAGTTTTCAAACGACAGCTTTTTAAGCTCGATTTTCGATAAAAACGGACAGGCTGTGGACGAGCTTATCGACGATATGGTGGACGAAGCTTTCGGCGAAGAGTTTAAAACCGAAGTCGAAAAGGTGAAAAAGAGCGCGACGAAGGGCGCGACGAAAGTTATGGTCAAGCAAGCCGTTCTGGACTTGAAGAACACAAGCGAAGAAGCGGGCGAATTGTTCAAGGACAAAACCGCGGACGAAATTCTAGCCGAAGCGGGGCTTACGGACGAAGAGCTTGACGACAAAATCGAAGTGGTTTACGACGTATTAACCCAAGGCAAAACGGTTGCGGAAGCGGCGGACAGCGTTACGGACGTCGTAAAAGACGTTTACGAAAAGATAAAAGACAGCGATCTCGGCAGACAAAACCCCGATATTTTCAACGATTTTGAAGCGAATGCCGAGGAGATCAAAAAAGAAGTTTCCAAGGTTCTGGTCGCTCTTTCAATGGTCGGAAGCGGCGAAATAACCGTTGAGGACATCGGAAAAATCGAAGTTACCGACGAAATGCTCGCCGAGGGAATGAACAACACCGTTAATATAAGCGGAATTTTCGATAAGATTCTTCTCGAATCTTTAAAAGAAATGCTCGGTAGCGATACGGCACCCGACACAAAACCCGACGAGAACCCCGAGGACGAACCCGATAACGGTTCGGATGAGGAATACGAGAGCGTCGGTGAGATTATGGACGTGGCTTCGGTAAATGCGCCTGTTTATTGCGGTACGGTTTTCGGAGGTGCGGTAAACTTTGCGGTAGGCGACCTTATAAACGGAAATAACTCCTCGGATCAGGGCGGCAAGACCGATAATACCGATAATACCGATAATACCGATAAGCCCGCCGAAGGCGAGGACGTTTACGAAGAAATCAAGGCGATGCTTAAAACAAAGTTTAAATCGACCGTTCCGGACGAATACAAGGACGCAATCGTTTGGGTTATGAGAATTATCGCCATAACGATTCTTATTAACGCGCTCGTCTGGATATATCTCCTCGCTAAGCTCATCGTGAACACGGTTAAGGGAAACGGCGACACGAAAATCAAAGTGGCAACGCTTCTCGGCTGGGAAACAGGCTTTAACCTCGTTATTTTGCCCACGATATTGTTTAAACTCTTCACAACGGAGAACGCCGTTTCGTCGGCTATAGGTATTCCGATCGGCGAGGTTTCCAAAACCGTCGGCATAAGCTTTGCTTCGGGTTCTGTTTTCGCGTTCTATGCGTCGATTGCGATTTTAGGGCTCTGGATCGTGAGAAAAATTCTCAAAGCGGTTTTTAAAGAAGGCTGATCATTCGGAAAAAATAAAAACATAAATAATGCGCCGAGGCGGAATTTCCGCCTCGGCGCAATTTATATGATGATCGGCAGAGAAAAGGATCGTTTTATGGGGATTTTCCGCGTCAGGCGTTAACGCCCAAAGCTTCTTTTAACACCTTAAGATTTTTTTCCATAACGGAAAGGTAGGAAACACCGCTTTTGATATCTTTCGACGTGGTGGACTGCATGGAGTCGAAGGAAATAATTTTCTGATTCTTTGCCGTAGTATTATTTCTTACCGTTTCGGCAATTTTGTGATTTGTTCCTTCTATCGTGCATACGGCGGGAAGAGATAATTCGTCTATTTTCCCCGCAAGAAAGATTATCGTTTCAAAACTTGCTTCGCTTTCAGCGGAACATCCTGAAAATGCGGCGTAATATTTCAGATTGTAATCGTCCACAAGGTAACGGAACGGGAATCTGTCGCCAAATACCAGAGTTTTGTATTTGGCGTTTTTAACCGCAGAGGAATAGTTTTTGTCGAGAGCGACAAGTTTTTGCTTGTATGCGACGAAATTATTTTCATAAGTCGCTGCGTTGTTTTTATCAAGCGCAGAAAGTTCGGAAGTTATTTTTTTGCAGAGAATTTCTGCGTTTTTAAGTGAAAGCCAAACGTGTTCGTCGTTTTCTTCTTCATGTTCGTGTCCTATAAGTTCGTCGAGAATCTCGTCTGTCGAAAGAGCGTCTTTAACAAAGAACGGATTTGTTTTGGAATTCATCAGAGAGTCGAATCCGTCGTTACCGAAATAGACGTGAAAATGTTCGGCCGCTCCCGGTTCGTGACCATGGTCGTTGAATTGAACGTATTCAGGCGCGTTTTCGCTGTCTGTCGTAAACTGATAACGAACGCTGCTTATATCGCCGTCCGCGTCGAGTTTCTTTG
>ERZ808278.517-NODE-517-length-24257-cov-25.176473_pt1 | contig 24257 bp, 19 predicted proteins | sample MGYA00521239_ERZ808278 | MGnify/ENA primary metagenome ERZ808278 (study PRJEB31516, sample SAMN03275600) | gut metagenome | biome: mammalia-associated habitat; material: feces | host: Papio cynocephalus | place: Kenya | collected 2012-07-17 ... | reverse complement strand
CGACCCTCTGCTTGTAAGGCAGATGCTCTAAACCAGCTGAGCTAAGCGCCCTTACGCTTCGTAAGTATTATAGTGGGCGTTGACGGATTCGAACCGCCGACCCTCTGCTTGTAAGGCAGATGCTCTAAACCAGCTGAGCTAAACGCCCTTACGTTTCGTAAGCGGGTGCAAAGGTACGAACTTTATTTCATTCCACCAAATTTTTCCTCTGTTTTTTTTATTTTTTTTGTTTTTTTCTTCACAAGCTACTTTATACACCTTATTATATATGAGAATATACCTAGTCTAATCCACAAACGAACCTATATAGAAGGTACACTAGCAATCATGTCCGATGCACCCTAGAAATACTATCATACGCAATCTAAGCTTATTCCCAACAAAAAAGGACGCCCATTAGGCGTCCTTTTACATGATAAAACCTCTTTCAAATTATTCTGCAATCTGAACAGTAGCACGACGGTTGAATGAGATTGGAGAAAGCTCATCTACACCACCATTAGCTTTAGTTGTGATATTGCTCTTCTCTACACCCATCTTAACGAGTTCATTAGCCACAGCCTGAGCACGGCCCTCAGAAAGCTTTTGGTTAATAGCAGGAGTACCAGTTGCACTATCAGCATAACCATTTACAAGCAACTTAGAACCATTGTCTTTTGCATACTTAGCAAGAGCCTGAACATTAACCAAATCCTGCTGAGAAGCAATGTTAGTCTTATTGATATTGAAGAATACAGAGACTGGAGCATTAACAAACTCCTTAACAGCTGCAGGAGTCTCTACTGACTTCTGATTAGCAAGAGCTGTCTTTAAGCGATCGTTCTCCGCATTAGCATCATTCAACTTAGCATTGAGTGCATCCAACTCAGACTGATGAAGTGCATTGATAGCATCTACATCTGGAGTCTTCTTCCAAGTTGACTTGCCAAGATTGAACTGCAAACCAAGCTCTGCATAAAGATTATTATCGTGAGAATCCCAACCGCGACGACCATCTTCTACACCGCCATCGATATCGCTCTCAAGACGATTCCAACCAGCCTCAAGATAAATGTTGAGATGCTTAGCCACCTTCCAAGAAGACTGAATACCTGCACTCAAATCCATAGAATACAAGTTATGTGTCATTGTACGACCGATACCACCACCAACAAATGGGATAACGTTCCATACACGGTTCTCATTGTAACCACACAACAAATTGCTAACATTGAACAAAATGTGCTCATTCAAGATCCAATACTTGTTGCCATTGCCAACTGCACCTGTAGCCTGGTCATAAACCTGCTTACCCCAAATGCCCTGAAGTTTGGTACGCAAACCAATACCTGGAGTGAACCACTTACCAATTGCCAAAGAAGCACCCGGATTAGAGCGGAACTTCTTAAAAGGACTTCTATTCAAATCCTGACCATGCTCCTCACTGGAGTACCATGCATTCCAGTCAGCACCTGCCTGAATAAACCAATTGCTCCAGAAAGAATTTGTTGCAACACTATACTTCTCTGTTGGAGTTGCGTCCTGAGCAAAACTACTCAAAGAAAGACTAGCGAACGCTAGCACAGCTAATAACTTTTTCATAACTTTATTATTTAACAATCAATATTTAAATCCTTTAATTTAGAATCACCTTTTAATTTTCGGCAAAATTACTACTTATTTTTTAATATTTTACTTTTTTCTAAAAAAAAATGCACATTTTCTATTAAAAAACACGTTTTAGAGCATTTTTGGGACTTTTTCACCCCAAAAGGTGCTCTATTTCTTGCTGTTTGAGAATGCAAAGTACATTTTTGCCATCAGGAGTATAGTTTACATTACTACATGCAAACAAGTCATTAACTAATGCCTCCATTTCCGCATTACTCAACACTTGCCCTTGCGGAATAGCGGCATGCCGTGCCAAAGTTAATGCTAACGACTGCCGAACCTCATCTATAGCAGATACACCTTTTTCCTTAGCAGACTCAACCATATCTCTGACTAACTCCAAAGGATTTATCCCTTCCAAGCCTCCAGGTATAGCATTAACAGCATAACTTCCGCCACCAAGATCGTCCAACTCAAAACCGAAATGAGACATCTCGGGCAGCACTTTCTCCAAGACCACCTTATCTGAGACGGTGAATTGAAGGACTTCTGGGAAAAGGACTTTCTGGGAGCTACATACCTGTTGGTGTAACTGTTCTAGATATCGTTCATACAACACTCTAACATGAGCGCGATGTTGATCGATAATCATCAAACCAGACTTTACTGCTGTCATCACATATTTTCCTTTATACTGATAGTGAGCTGGTGACTTCTCCTCTAAAATGCTACTAGGGGCATCAACCTCAAAATCTGACTCCGACTCAAAGATTCCCGCTTCTCGATCTAAATCGGAATGATCATTTAGCCCCTCATACAATTTTTCCCATTGACCATCCTCTTTTGGCATTTCTCCTGGTGCATCATGAGCCGATGGTCTAAATGGATTATAATGAGGATTGACTGTTATTTTGGGAGCAGAAGCAGAAGGTACACTACTAGAACTAAAGACTGGGATTTCAGGTTTATCCTCTGTATCAAAATCGATAGACGGTACATCATTAAAAATTCCAATAGACTCTTTTACTGCTGCCATCAAAATTTGCCAAATAGCCTGCTCGTTTTCAAATTTAATTTCTGTTTTTGTAGGATGAATATTTACATCAATATCATTAGGATTGACATCAAAATACAAGAAATAAGGGACCTGTTCTCCCTGTGGCAAAAGCCTATCGTAAGCAGCCATAACAGCTTTATTAAAATAAGGATGCTTCATATAGCGCCCATTTACAAAGAAGAATTGATGCGCACCTTTTTTGCGAGCGGACTCAGGCTTTCCCACAAATCCAGAAATCTTGCACATAGTCGTCTCAACATTCACTGGCAAAAGTTCTTGGTTGATACGTTTTCCAAAAACGTCAATAATTCTCTGCCGTAAATTCACTGGTCGCAAATTATACAATTCTGTATTATTGCTATGGAAGGTAAAACCAATTTGTGGGTTCACCAACACGATTCTCTCAAAAGCTGTCAAGATATTGTTTAATTCTGTAGAATTAGACTTCAAGAACTTTCTGCGCGCCGGAACATTATAAAACAGATTATTTACTGTGAATATACTACCCACAGGACAAGAGCATGGTTCTTGACCCTCAAATCGAGAACCAGACATAGTCAACTGAGTTCCCACCTCTTCATTCTCTTGGCGTGACTTCAGTACGACTTGAGCCACTGCCACGATAGATGCCAAAGCCTCTCCACGAAAGCCATTTGTATGCAAATCGAACAAGTCATCCGCCTTACGAATCTTAGATGTGGCATGTCGTTCAAAAGCTAATCGCGCATCCGTTTCAGACATACCTTTTCCATCGTCGATAACTTGAATGCTAGTTCTGCCGGCATCAACAACTACAACATCTATATTGCGCGCTTCCGCATCAACTGAATTTTCAACCAATTCCTTGATTACAGAAGCGGGGCGCTGAATAACTTCACCTGCTGCAATCTGATTTGCAACAGAATCTGGCAACAATTGGATAATATCGCTCATACTCTATTTTTTTAATTCAGCATTATCTTTCAACTTTTCATTTGGCTGCTTTTCACTCTTGGTTTGACTTAAGACTTGCAATGGCGCTGAGTGTCGCTTAAGAATCTTCAACTGTTGATCTTGTTTTTTACCCCGCCATACAAAAATATCATTTTTATCTTTCGGTCTAATATCATCAAACCATGCGAAATTTGACAATTTCACCTTCGTTGGAGGTACTTGAGTTATCGGATAAAACGTGCCGACAGACTTATTGGCCCATATTTTTTGCAGTTGTCGTTCTGGAGACAAATACATTCTCATGGTATCAGTCTCCATATAATTGAGTCCAACCAACGAACTATCCTTGTCGTTAGTCAAGTAATAAATCGTCTGTACATTTCCTATAGACTCCCCTAAGCGAGCTTGTCCACCTTCAAAATAAGCTTTCATCTCCTTGGAGGCAACTTGATTGAAATGAATACTATCAGGCATTTGATCTATGGATAAAGCCTGACCAATGACATGAGCAAACCGTATTGTCGAATCATTCATATAAGCCTTGATAACTTCCCCCAACAACTGACGATTGGCATTCCATACAATTGGATCTTTATACATGGTCATGCAAGAGTCCTGTGAATTGAACACCAATGAATCGCAGACTGCTTGAACATCATTTCGGAAAGCTCTCACCTTATGATAGGCATGCACCTTACGATATACAGAATCAGTATTGATATGAAAAGTAAAAATCTTCATTGTATCAGAATGGACCCATAGGGTATCTTTCTGCGAATAATCTATAGCTACAGGATTTCGAGTAGCAAATCCATATCCCGTGCTTTCATTATATCGCATATAATTGCAATGAAGTGAATTTTTGTTTTTTTTGTCAACATACACTACATTGCCTAAGCCTTGGCTTTCACCATTCTTTACATAATACAAGCTATCTCCAGTAATGGTCTTATCTTTATCAACTAAAGTCGAACGTCCGTAAAGTTGGGCTCTATCCGTTTTAGTATCATAATAGCCATTTTGTGTATTTACGACACTTGCTCCCGAAACAATTTTGGAAGGTCCCACCATATGCGCTCTAGACTTGCTTACATCATAATACAAGGTGTCCGTAGTGACTATATCCTTGCCACTACGCATTTTTACATTATAAACGAATTTCGCTTCACGAGTTTTCGTATGATATTCCCCCCAATCCGAAACCAAACGGTCCTTGCCATCTATCAGCGTACCTCCCTCAAAGAAATTAGCCATATCATACAAGCGATCATAATCCAAGCTATCTGTACGGAGGACTTGCTTACGATGATGCAATACAACATTGTTACGAGCACGCATCATCTGCATCATACCGTCATACTCTGCACGATCACATACTAAAGAAAGAGTATCTCCCTGACGAAAATGCACATGTCCAAATGCCTTGACAGAATTAGAATTTTGATAAAAATAAGCACTATCACAAGTAAGATGAGCCCCTTGATGCAAGAAAGAGACTTTTCCTTTAACAACCTGTGCATCAGGATTGTTGCCAAACATATCATATCGCAACTCATCAGCATGCAAAAGATAGACACGATCGCCCTTTGGGCGTCCAGCCTTCTTTTTGGGAGCCTGCATAGCTTGCACTAAACAAAACCCAAATAGGCATAGAATCATCATGAAAGAGATTCTATGCCTGTTCGTATATTGTAGGATATTATCTTTTATCATTTTACCCATCCTTGATATTCAAACTTACAATTCTTGTATCGATCGTTCATACGCACATAAGTACGCTTTATCTTATCAACAACCCAATCATGCAAAGTTTTTTGACGTTCCTTAGCCAAGACAACGTCCTTCATCACTTGGAAGTCTTCCGTTATTGTAGCTCTATGCCCCTCTACCCTATTAAGTAATTTTACAATAGCACACGTAGTTTTTCCACGAGAATTAATCATTGTAAACGGTACAGAAATCTCACCAACTTTCATGGTATCGATAACCCTTGCCACTTCTGTAGGCAAATCTTTCATTTGAAAGCGTGAAGTACGACTACCACCTTGAGTAGTATTTGCCATCAGCCCCTTATTAGATCGAGTATCCTTATCATCAGAGAGTACTGTAGCTGCATCCTCAAAGGTAAACTTCTTATTACGAATATCCATACCTATAGAGTCGAGACGAGCAATAGTTTTATCAATTGCATCCTGAGAAACTGTTGGTTTAAGAAGTATATGTCGAACCTTGATCTTATCGCCACGTTTGTCTATCAGCTGAATAATATGGTAACCAAACTCAGACTCAACTATTTTAGAAATTTTCTTTGGATCAGTCAAATTAAATGCCACATTAGCAAATGCTGGGTCCAACATACCTCTACCGACATAATCCATCTCACCTCCCATACGCGCAGATCCAGGGTCTTCAGAATACAGACGAGCCAATGTCGCAAAAGAAGTCTCCCCTTTGTTCACACGATCAGTAAATTCACGCAATTGATTTTTAACCCTTGTAATTTCCTCCATAGAAATTTTGGGTTGATTTGTTAAAATTTCAACCTCCACCTCCGTAGGAACAAAAGGAATACTATCAGCTGGCAATTCCTTAAAATACTGACGAACCTGAGCCGGAGAAACTTTTATATCTTTAACCAACTCCTCTTTCATTTTTTGGATAAGTTGACGGTTCTTAAAATCATCATGCATGGACTGGCGCATCTGAGAAATGCTTTGCTTACGATATTCTTCCAATTTTTCACGAGACCCTGCAAGAGTTACCCAATAATTGATTTGCTCATCTATGCCAGACATCACCTCAGACTCTGACACCTCTATACTATCAATTGCTGCCTGATGCAAAAACAATTTCTGCAAAGCAATTTGTTCAGGAATAGAACAATCAGGATCTCCTTCATACTTAATTCCTTCAGCCTCGCTTTGCAAGCGAGTAGCTTCGACCTCAGACTTTAATATTGGCTCATCGCCAACTACCCATATCACTTCGTCAACAACACTAGCTTCATCAACAGATGTGCTATCATGCAGATGCTCATCTACATTAGTCGAATCCGTTACCTGACGAGAACTTGTGTGCATTGCACTTTTCATAACCGCATTTGTATTGGCAGAAACACCCACCAAAAATAATAAAGCTATAAAAGCGGAAGTTATTTTCTTTTCTATATTCATCAATATTTATCTTTAATGTTTATTCACAGTGTTTAAGACACTCTCATCCACAACAACAGTGTATTTCTTTCTTAGATTCTCCACCCACTCCTTTTCCAAAAAGTCTTGATAGTCGGCAATTACCAAAGCTTTTACATCAGTATAGTCCTCTGGCCTTTTCTTCAAGATTTTTCCAAAAGTTGCATCAAAAGGATAGTCCTTTACTTTTTGAACAGTTGTATCTTTTTTAAACTCCATTTTATCCACCAAAGCATTGTCGCCACATTTAAAGATACCTTTTTCTACACGAATACGGATGACGGAATCCTTATTAAATGTATTGCGCAAGAGTTCTGCCCATTCTGCAAAAGGTTTACCTTTAATGCACTTTTTCACATCTTTAATATCGTTTATATCCTTTGCATGATAAGCAATACCCTTAAACCTTGGTTGATCCCAATTGTATTTATTCCTATTATGGGCAAAATAATTCGCTAATCCCCTCTCATCCTTGGAAGCTTTATCCCATACAAGCCGATTACTAATCTCATACAGTAAAAGTCCATCATGATATTCCTGTATTAAATATTTCAAGTCTGAATCTTTGGAAGATAACTCTTCTGCCTTCTGGCTCAACAAAGTTTCCTTACTTGTTCCCACCGGCAATTGCTTCGACAAGGAATCTATTTTTTCGTCAATTATTCTTTCTTTAATTCCTCTTGCATCAATAAAACGATAAATATCATTTTTGACAGAATCAAAAGGGAAAAAATTCTGTTTACCATTCAATCTTATAATATGATAACCAAATTCCGACAATACGGGGGCACGCAATTCACCAACTTTCATCGAATATGCTGCATCTTCGAAAGCCTTAACTGTTTGTCCTTTAGTCAGCCAAGGCAACTCACCACCTTTTTGAGCCGTTCCCTTGTCATCGGAATACTTTCTAGCCAACTCAGCAAAGTCACCACCATGTTTCAAGACATTATAAATAGAATCTGCTTTTGCCTTTGCACGAGCTTGCTCTGCCGAAGTTGCTCTTTGCTTAAGCAAGATAAGAATATGAGCAGGTTTCACCATACCACCTGCCCCATCTATACGACTTTGAGTTTCATTGTAAATTTTATGCGCCTCTTCATCTACATCCGACGATGTAATAAAGGAAGGTCGTACCTGTTGATCACGATAAGTTTCAAATTCTTTCTTAAAAGATGCCGTTGTATCAATTTTAGCATCCAATGCTGCAAGAACCTTCAATTTATAATTTACAAACAAGTCCACATACTCCTTTACAGTTTTCTTATCAATGACTCCATTAGAGTTATTTTTATTATAAGAATACTCAAATTCCGACCGACCAACAGGAGTCCCGTTAATCGTCATAATCGTAGGATCACTTTGAGCAAAAGCTATGCTTCCCGAAAGAAGCATAGCAGAAATCAGCGCATAAAATTTCATAAAAAATCTATTATTCTGGACGACTATAATTAGGAGCCTCACTTGTAATAGTAATATCATGAGGATGACTCTCCAATACGCCCGCATTAGTAATACGAGTAAACTTTGCATCATGAAGTTTCTCTATAGTAGCAGCCCCACAATATCCCATACCAGAGCGTAAGCCACCAATCAACTGATAGATAACCTCCTGAACAGTACCCTTATAAGGAACGCGACCAGCAATACCTTCTGGCACCAATTTTTTGACATCTTTAGTATCGCTTTGGAAATAACGATCTTTGGACCCATTCTTTTGTTCCATAGCTTCCAAAGAGCCCATACCACGATAGCTTTTAAACTTACGACCATTAAATATAATTGTATCGCCAGGGCTCTCCTCCGTTCCAGCAACAAGCGAACCTATCATCACGCAACTTCCTCCTGCGGCAAGTGCCTTTACAACATCTCCAGAATAGCGAAGACCACCATCAGCAATCAAAGGAACCTCCGTTCCCTCCAAAGCCGAATACACGTCATAAACAGCACTCAGTTGAGGAACACCTACACCTGCTACGACACGAGTTGTACAGATAGAGCCAGGTCCAATACCTACCTTTACGCCATCAGCCCCATTATCAACAAGGTATTTAGCCGCAGCACCTGTAGCGACATTACCAACCACTACATCAACATTTGGGAAAGCAGCCTTCACTTGATGAAGTTTATCTACTACTCCTTTGGAATGCCCATGAGCAGTATCTATTACAATAGCATCTGCCCCAGCCTCTACCAAAGCTTTAGCTCTATCTAATGTATCAACAGTTACACCAACACCAGCAGCAACACGCAAACGTCCCTTATCATCCTTACAAGCCATAGGTTTATCTTTGGCCTTTGTAATATCCTTATAAGTAATCAATCCCACAAGATGATTGGCGTTGTCAACAACTGGCAGCTTTTCTATTTTATTTTCTTGCAGAATTTGAGCAGCAGCAGTCAAGTCCGTCTGCTGATGAGTAGTCACTAAATTCTCACTAGTCATAACCTCATCAATTTTCTTGTCCAAATGGCGTTCAAAACGGAGGTCACGATTGGTAACTATACCTACCAAGTGATTTTCTTCATCAACTACAGGAATACCACCAATGTGATAATCATGCATCATATCTAGAGCATCCTTTACTGTACTGCCACGGCGTATAGTGACAGGGTCATAGATCATTCCATTTTCTGCACGTTTCACAATAGCAACCTGACGAGCTTGCTCTTCTATTGTCATGTTCTTGTGAATCACACCGATACCACCTTCACGAGCGATAGCTATCGCCATTGAAGCTTCTGTCACCGTGTCCATTGCGGCTGTGACAAATGGAACATTCAACTCGATGTTTCGAGAGAATTTGGTTTTCAACTCTACCTCTTTAGGCAGTACCTCTGAATAAGCAGGGATAAGAAGGACATCGTCATATGTAAGACCGTCCATTACAATTTTATCTGCAACAAATGATGACATATTGTAACCTTTTAAAAATTTATTGCGTGCAAATTTAGCAATAATATTTTATATAAAACACGCTTTTTACGATTTTCTTACCTTATTAAAGCTATTTAACGTGATCAGTTGGCCTGCTCTGACAAGAACTTAATTCTCACAAGTCTGATTTCATCTTCAGAATAGTCGTCGCCAAGCTCGTCCATGGCCGTATCCAAATCATCAGTATCACTTTCCATAAAATAGTCATAGATTTCATCCACATGATCATCATCTACCACTTCTTCTATGAAATAATCAATATTTAGCTTTGTTCCACTATAGACAATGGCATCAATTTCATCCAACAGTTCATCAAAATCCAATCCTTTTGCCTCCGCTAAGTCATCCAAAGCTATCTGTCGGTCAATACTCTGAATGATGGACACTTTTAGCATTGATTTTTTAGCGACTGTACGTACACGAAGTTCCTCAGGACGTTCTATTTCATTCTCATCACAATACTTCTTGATAAGTTCGCAGAAGTCCTTTCCAAAGCGTCTAGCCTTACCTGCTCCTACTCCTTGAACATTCTGAAGTTCCTGCATATTTACAGGATACATTGTCGCCATTTGCTCCAGAGAAACATCCTGAAATATCACATAAGGAGGCAACTTATGTTTTTGAGCAAAACTTTTACGTAAGTCTTTTAACATCTGATAAAGCCGAGGATCCAAAGCCCCACCTATCCCTTCGTGAGATGGAGTATCTTCATATTCATCCTTAAACTCTCGATCTTCAACTATCATGAACGAAACCGGATTTTTAATGAACCTTCTACCTTCAGGAGTTAGTTTCAAAAGGCCATAATTTTCAACGTCTTTCTTAAGGTATCCATTCAGTAAAGCTTGGCGAATAACTGGGTTCCACAACTTGGAATCCATATCTTCACCAGCGCCAAACTCTTCCAATTCATTATGCTTGTGCGACACAATGTCGTCTGTTCCTCGTCCCTTAACGAAATCTATAATATACTCTTGCCTAAAGTTTTCTTTTACTTCAGCAACAGCCTTTAGCACAACCAGCAAAGCTTCTTTTGCCTCAATCTTATTTTTAGGATGCAAGCAATTATCACAGTTGTGACAATTTTCCTCAGTATATTCCTCGCCAAAATAATGAAGCAAAAGTTTTCTGCGACAAACAGATGATTCCGCATAAGCTGCTGTTTCTTGCAAAAGTTGTTTTCCTATATCCTGTTCAGCAACAGGTTTGTTTTCCATGAACTTTTCCAACTTTTTCAAGTCTTTACGGGCATAGAAAGCAATACAAATGCCCTCTCCGCCATCACGTCCAGCTCGTCCAGTTTCTTGATAATAGCCCTCTAGACTTTTAGGAATATCATAATGAATTACAAAGCGGACATCTGGTTTATCAATACCCATTCCAAAAGCAATTGTCGCAACAATCACGTCGATTTTTTCCATTAAGAAATCATCTTGCGTCTGAGAACGAGTTACCGAGTCCAACCCTGCATGATAAGCAGCTGCTTTAATGTCATTAGCTTTCAATACCTCAGCCAACTCCTCAACCTTTTTACGAGACAAACAATAGATAATGCCACTTTTGCCAGGATGCTGGCGAATAAACATTATAATTTGCCTATCCACATCCTTCATCTTAGGTCTAACTTCATAATATAAATTAGCACGATTAAAAGAACTTTTAAATTCTCTAGCGTCAACTATGCCTAAGTTTTTCTTAATATCTGAACGAACCTTATCTGTAGCAGTCGCCGTCAATGCTATGACTGGAGCGTTTCCTATTTCATTGATAATAGGACGAATACGTCGATATTCTGGACGAAAATCATGTCCCCATTCCGAAATGCAATGAGCTTCATCTACAGCATAAAAAGAAATCTTAATTGTCTTCAAGAATTCTACGTTATCTTCTTTCGTCAGAGATTCAGGAGCCACATAAAGAAGTTTTGTTTTTTTAGATAAAATATCTTCTTTCACTTTTTCAATGGCCGACTTATTCAGTGAGGAATTCAAATAATGCGCGACTCCATCATCTTCACTGAGTCCATTTATAACATCCACCTGATTTTTCATCAATGCTATCAATGGCGAGATTACAATGGCAGTGCCTTCCATAATCAAAGAAGGCAACTGGTAGCATAAACTTTTGCCTCCCCCAGTTGGCATCAGCACAAATGTATCATTGCCATCCATCAAATTTCTGATGATAGCCTCTTGTTCGCCTTTGAACTTATCAAAGCCGAAATAGAGTTTAAGCTTATCCGTTAGATTAACTTGTTCAGCCATATTCAACTTGTCTATTTATTTTTATCGTTTATGGTATAAGTCAAAGGGCGAAGCTTACTTCTCCCTTTGATTATCATGCAGACTCCAATTTTTGCAAATGAGCCTTATCCAATTGAGCCTTGGCGTAATCCAAAGTAACGACAAAGCTAGAGACTTTCTTAGAAGGTATCTCAAACATCGCATCCATCATGATTGCCTCTACAATCGACCGAAGTCCACGGGCTCCAAGTTTATACTCAACAGCCTTATCAACTATGCAGTCCAAGACTTCATCCTCAAACTTCAACTCAATTCCATCCATTTCAAACAACTTGATATATTGCTTGACGATAGAATTTTTAGGCTCCACCAAAATTTTTCTCAAAGCCTCTCTATCCAATGGATTCAAATAGGTAAGAACTGGCAAACGGCCAATAATCTCAGGAATCAATCCAAAAGACTTTAAATCCTGCGGCAGAATATATTTCATCAAATCGCCTTTATCTATATTCCGAACATTTTGCACAGAGTTATATCCTACGACATGGGTATTCAGCCTTTGTGCAATCTTTCGTTCAATACCATCAAAAGCTCCACCACAAATAAAGAGAATATTCTTTGTATCCACATGTATATAGTCTTGGTCAGGATGCTTACGTCCGCCCTTAGGTGGGACATTCACCATAGTACCTTCCAATAACTTCAAAAGGCCTTGCTGAACTCCCTCGCCACTGACATCACGCGTTATAGAAGGATTATCGCTTTTACGAGCAATTTTATCTATCTCATCAATAAAGACGATTCCGCGTTCAGCAGCGGCGACATCATAATCTGCGACTTGAAGCAAACGGCTCAAAATACTTTCTACGTCCTCACCGACATAACCAGCTTCCGTAAACACCGTAGCATCTACAATAGTAAATGGTACATCTAGCATTTTGGCAATTGTACGCGCCAATAAGGTTTTACCCGTACCAGTACTACCTACCATGATGATATTACTTTTTTCAATTTCTACCCCATCATCACTTTTTTGCTGTTGCAAACGTTTATAATGATTATATACAGAAACGGAAAGGAAGCGTTTTGCCTCATCTTGACCTATAATATATTCGTCTAGATATTTTTTTATTTCAATAGGTTTAGGCACCTCTTTTAAGACAAAACCGTCCGAAGATGCACTATTAGCATCAAGAACACCTGTCGTTTGCACAATATCCCACGCTTGTCGAGCACAATCTTCACAGATAAAACCATTGATTCCTGTTATCAACAGTTTTACCTGTGACTCATCTCTTCCACAAAAGCTACATACTTTCTTTGGCATACCTTATTTATATATTATAACTTATTTACGTACTAACACAGAATCTATCATACCATACTCTTTTGCCTCATCAGCTGTCATCCAATAGTTACGGTCACTATCCGCCCACACTTTTTCATATGGAGTATGAGAATGGTTTGAAATGATTGTATATAATTCTTTCTTGAACTTTTGAATTTCCTTTGCCTCAATTTCAATATCAGATGCTTGACCTTGCACACCACCGAGAGGCTGGTGAATCATGACACGGCTATGAGGCAACGCAGAGCGCTTACCCTCTTGACCAGCCACCAACAAGACCGCACCCATTGAAGCTGCCATGCCCGTACAGATAGTAGCCACATCACTTGAGATAAACTGCATCGTATCATAAATACCTAAACCAGCCGTAACACTACCACCAGGGCTATTGATATAGATAGAAATATCCTTACCGCTATCAACTGAATCCAAATAAAGCAACTGTGCCTGTAAAGTATTTGCAGTATAGTCATCTATCTCAGTACCTAAGAAGATAATACGATCCATCATCAAACGCGAGAACACATCCATCTGAGTAACATTCAGTTGGCGCTCCTCCAAAATGTATGGATTCAAATACTTTGCTTGAGACTTAATCACGTCGTCAAGCACCATTCCATTCATGCCAAGATGTCTTGTAGCATACTTTCTAAAATCATTCATTTTTTATCTTACTTTATTATTATTATCACAAAATATGAACAAAAAAACGAGGTTATCGACCTCTATTTCTCGTTCGGTGGAACAAAGATAATAAAAAAAGTCGATAACCTCGAAATAAATATGATATTTTTTTAAAAAAAATATTATTCTTGCATCATCTTATTGAAATCCTCTACTGAAATCTCTTTCTCATTCAACTTTACGACAGACTTTAAAGTAGCAGCCAACTTGCGATCGATTGAACGATCAACAAGAGCATCGGTGCTGTCACCCTTCTTGAGGATTTCATTTGCATAATTCTCAATGTACTCCTCAGGAATATTAGTCATACCATATTGAGCGAACTGAGCTCGTGCAGCCTCCTTGGCTGTTTCCTTGATATCTTCGTCATTAATATTGATATCTTGTGCCTTGATCAACTGTTCCTTAATCAAATGCCAAGTCAATTCTGTGATACTCTGCTCGTAATTTTTCTCTACGAATTCCTCGCCCTTGTCCTTGTTGTTAGCCAACATGATACGCTTCAACAAAGCATCTGGGTATTCCAACTTACCAACCTTTTTCTCACAATGAGCACGAACATCAAGGAGGAACTTATAGTCAGAATCATTTACCAACTGAGCTTGCAATCCTTCTGCAATCTTTGCACGGAAAGCAGCCTCGTCCTTCACATCGGTATCCTCGCCAAATACCTGCTTGAAGAGTTCCTCATTTACCTCATGCTTTTTGAAACGTTGAATCTCAGTAATCTGATAACTAAACTCAGATTCCAAATCCTTCACAGCATCACGCTCAATTTTCAAGAGCTGAGCAACCTCTGTATCGTTTTCAGGATAAGCCTTCTTTGGGTTGAAAGTGATAATATCACCTACTTTAGCACCATCGAACAACTTCTTCTGATCCTCAACCTTGATATAACTTGGCATCATTGCAGCACCCTCAACAGTGATACCACCGTCCTTGGTGTTACCATTTTCATCGAGTTCACGCAAGTCACCCTTTAACATATCGTTTTCCTCATAAGCTTCTGCTTTCTCATAGCTACCAGCACGAGATGCATACATTTCTACCTGCTGGTCAAGGATTTTGTCATCAACCTTGATATTGTAGTAATCTACCTTGTCACGACCAGAAAGAGCAACCTTGAATTCTGGAGCTACAGCAATATCAAACATAAAGGTATAAGGAGCAGCTTTTTCGATATCAACAGGTTCCTGTTTCTCCGATGGAAGAGGCTCGCCAAGCATTTGGATTTTGTTGTCCTGTACATACTTGTAAATCTGCTGACCTACAATTTTGTTTACAGCCTCCATCTTTACTGATGTACCAAACTGACGCTTAATCATACCCATAGGAGCCTGACCTGGACGGAAGCCAGGAACATTAGCCTTCTTACGATAATCTTTCAATGTCTTCTCGACATCATTCTTGTAATCCTCCTCTTCGACAACAATAGTCAAAAGACCATTAATCTTGTCAGGATTTTCAAATGAAATTTTCATCTTGATGTTTTTGTTTTTATATTATTAATTATTTTCTAGTTGCAAAATACTCAATTGGATTGCAAATTTACGCATATTTCATGAATATACCTAATATATAAGAGAAAAATTTGTTTTTTTAACCATCTTCCTCTGCCTCTTTGGCTCTTTTTTGCTCATCTATGACTTGAAAATCCTTCTTTCTAAGCACAAAACTATTACTGAGGTACTTTTCACGAACGACCTTATTCGACGCTAATTCTTCTGGTTTTCCCTGAAATAGAATTTTGCCTTCAAATAGCAAATAAGCACGATCTGTAATTGTCAGAGTCTCTTGAACATTATGGTCAGTAATCAAGATACCAATATTACGATATTTCAAACGCCATACAATATGTTGGATATCTTCCACCGCAATTGGATCAACACCAGCAAATGGTTCATCTAGCATGATAAACTTTGGGTCTATCGCCAAGCAACGAGCTATTTCCGTACGGCGCCGTTCTCCTCCTGAAAGCTGATCACCTTTATTCTTACGAACCTTGTTTAATCTAAACTCATTAATGAGACTCTCAAGTTTTTCCAGTTGATAGCTACGTGGTTTCCCTGTCATTTCCAAGACAGAAAGAATATTGTCCTCCACGCTCATCTTGCGAAAGACGCTTGCCTCTTGTGGCAAATAGCCAATACCCGCACGCGCACGTTTATACACAGGATATGAAGTTATATCCTGACTTCCCAGAAACACATGTCCTTCATTTGGAACCACGAGTCCTGTTGTCATATAAAAAGAAGTCGTTTTACCAGCACCATTAGGACCAAGTAATCCTACTATCTCACCTTGCTTCACGTTGATAGTAACCCCATTGGCTACCGTTCGTTTGCCGTAGCGTTTCACTAGTCCCTCTGTCCTTAAGACAAGACCTTCATTTGCCGTAGGCTGTTCTTGACTGTTCATATTTTCATCCATAATTATCACACATTAGAAACAAAGAATTCGAACATTCTTTGCTTTTTTGGTGCAAAAATACTAAAAAACAAGCAAATATCACTTATAAAATCAAAAAACTATTCACAATATAGCAGTTTTTAGAGGATTTTGGTTACTTTTGCATCATCAAACAGAGTTTTATTAGCATGTTAATATCAAAATGGCTTACCACCTTCGGTAAATATCTTATCCTCATGGGGCGCTCATTTTCACGCCCTGAGCGCTTACGCATGTTCTTCAAGCAATATGTGAAGGAAATGTCACAACTTGGCGTTGATTCCATTGGAATTGTATTACTCATTTCGTTTTTCATTGGTGCCGTCATCTGCATCCAAATGAAATTAAACATCCAAAGTCCCTGGATGCCTCGCTGGGTTTCCGGCTATACCACACGCGAAATCATGCTGCTTGAGTTTTCCTCCAGTATCATGTGCTTGATCTTGGCAGGAAAAGTGGGTTCTAACATTGCTTCGGAATTAGGAACCATGCGAGTTACACAGCAAATCGACGCCCTCGACATCATGGGTGTCAACTCAGCATGTTACCTTATATTGCCTAAGATATTAGGATTAGTAACCATCATGCCATTTCTGGTCATCTTCAGTTCTGGCATGGGTATTATCGGAGCATACGGAACGGCATTCATTGGGCACATACTCCCTCCAGATGACCTTACTTTAGGACTACAGCATGCCTTCAACCAATGGTTTGTTTGGATGAGTATCATCAAGAGCCTTTTCTTTGCATTTATCATAGCCAGTGTTTCCTCCTATTTTGGATATACTGTAGAAGGAGGTTCCGTCGAAGTAGGAAAGGCTTCCACAGATGCCGTAGTAAGTTCCAGTGTGCTTATCCTGTTCTCAGACGTGTTCCTCACCCAATTACTCTCATAGAATCTTCAATACCCTAATAAGACTATAAGATTATGATTGAAGTTAAAAACTTAACAAAGTCATTCGATGACAAAACTGTCCTTGATAATATTAATATGGTATTTGAGACAGGCAAGACCAACTTAATCATCGGACAAAGCGGCTCTGGAAAAACCGTCTTGATGAAAAATCTTGTTGGACTACTTTCTCCTACTAGCGGCGAAGTACTATACGATGGACGAAATTTTGTACAAATGTCAAAAAAAGAAAAAGTGCATATGAGACGGGAAATGGGCATGATTTTTCAAAGTGCTGCCCTTTTTGATTCTCTCAACGTACTAGAAAACGTTATGTTTCCGCTAGATATGTTCTCCAATATGAACTATAGTGATAGAGTTAAAAGAGCTCAAGAATGCCTAGATCGAGTCAACTTGATAGACGCACAAAAAAAATACCCAGGAGAGATTTCTGGCGGTATGCAAAAACGTGTCGCCATTGCACGCGCTATTGTCATGAATCCAAAATACTTATTTTGTGACGAACCAAACTCTGGACTAGACCCTAAGACATCTTTAGTTATAGATGAATTGTTGTCAGGCATTACCAAAGACTACAATATGACAACTATTATCAATACGCACGACATGAATTCTGTCATGGGAATTGGTGAAAACATTTGTTTCATCTACAAGGGGCACAAGGAATGGCAAGGGAATAAAGACCAAGTCATCTCCTCCACTAATGAAAAGCTAAATGACCTAGTTTTTGCCTCAGACCTTTTTAGAAAGGTAAAAGAGGTAGAATTGAAAGAAGAATTAAAGAAAAAATAAAAAAATCGGGTTGCCAACATACAACTTATAGCTGTTGGCAACCCTTTTTTCATATCCCTACTATCTCATTTTCCATACGCCATTTACATTGACCATGGGAACGAGTATTTGCTCTTTAGTACTGTCACCATATATCATCTGTAAAAACACTTCTGAAACATGGCGACTTGTATCAGCCTTGACATTCAAGATACCTACATTGACGATACCCCTATGCTCTTTCTTTTGTTGCTCCACAAACATTTTAATATTCAAAAGCAGCTGCTCATGATAGCTTTGTGGCAAATGACAAGGTCTATTGTAACCCATCACAAAAGAATCATACTTTTCTTGCAACAACAAGTCATAGTACTCTTTTGCCGCCTTTGCCGCTTGCCGCCCGGCTTCAGGTTTCTCCATCTTGCCACATGCTAAGAAAACAAAACCTATAAACAAAAGTATGAGCCAAAAACTATTTTTCATCTTTTATCAATGATTCATCTATCTTTCTTGCTTTCAAAAGACATTATTTCTGACGGATAAACACATTAATAGGACAACCATGTAGCGACCAATTCTCACGAATTTTATTTTCCAAGAACCGTCGATAGTTTTCCTTTACATACTGCGGCAAGTTGGCATAGAACACAAACGAAGGAATCGTAGTGTTAGGCAACTGGGTGCAGTATTTTATTTTAATATACTTACCTTTAATACTCTGCGGTGGATAAGCCTCTATAATAGGCAGCATCACCTCATTCAACTTAGATGTACCAATATGAGCTTTACGATTTTGATACACTTCTTTGGCAGTCTCCAGCACCTTAAAGATACGCTGCTTAGTAAGTGCCGAAGCAAAGATAATAGGAAAATCGACAAATGGCGCCATTCGCTTACGGATGGCATTCTCGAAAGTATCTATAACCTTTTGGTTCTTCTCCTCAACCAAGTCCCACTTATTCACAACAACGACCAAACTTTTGTTGTTTTTCTGAATTAATTGGAAGATGTTCATATCTTGAGCTTCTATGCCTCGAGTTGCATCAAGCATTAAAATGCAGACATCGCTATTTTCTATCGCACGAATGGAACGCATTACAGAATAGAACTCCAAGTCCTCACTCACCTTATTCTTACGACGAATACCTGCTGTATCTACCAAGTAGAAATCAAAGCCGAACTTGTCATATCTTGTGTATATACTGTCACGTGTAGTGCCAGCAATCTCAGTAACGATATTTCTGTCCTCACCGATAAAAGCATTGATGATACTACTCTTACCTGCATTAGGGCGTCCAACAACAGCAAAACGAGGTATATCCTCCTCAATTGCCTCCTCTGGATTATCTTGAAGTTTATCCAAAATCATGTCAAGCAAGTCACCCGTACCACCACCTGTCGCTGCACTGATACACTGAGGGTCACCCAATCCCAACTTATAGAACTCAGCCGCCTCATAATACTCGGCACTGTTATCTACCTTATTAGCCACAAGAATGACAGGAAGTTTGGCACGACGCAAGATGAGAGCCACATCCTCATCCCAGTCCGTCAAGCCCGTATTTACATCCACTAAAAAAAGAACCAAATCAGCCTCTTCCGTAGCGACCAATACCTGTTTGCGAATGGCATCCTCGAAAATGTCATCAGATTTGACGACCCAACCACCAGTATCAACTACAGAAAACTCTCTGCCGTTCCAACTACACTTTCCATACTGACGATCGCGGGTAGTACCAGCAGTATCGCTTACAATGGCGCGACGCGATTGAGTCAAACGATTGAATAATGTAGATTTGCCCACATTAGGACGACCTACGATTGCTACTAAATTTGCCATAATAATTAGTCATTTATCTCCTTCCTTTCAAGGAGGAATCAAGGATGTGGTCTCTGCATCCAAGTTAATATTTTGCCGAAGCTGACCATGCTCCGGCCCTCACCTTTTTGGCAAGAGTCGCTCCCTCTTCTACATTCAGGGAGAGTTATCATATCCAAGCGTAAATTACTCAGGATTATACCCGAAAGCATCCAATTCCTTTTGCGAACTACGCCAATCTTTATCAACTTTGACAAAAGTTTCAAGGAAAATTTTTTTAGCAAAAAATTTCTCCAAAGCCTTACGGCTTTCTGTATTTACCTTTTTAAGAGCTACTCCCTGGTGTCCTATGATAATACCTTTTTGTGAATCGCGTTCAACATATATCACAGCATTGATATGAATACGTTTTTCATCTTCCTTAAAACGTTCTACCCGGACCTCAACAGAATAAGGAATTTCCTTATCATAGTAAAGCAAAATTTTCTCTCTAATAATTTCAGAAACAAAGAAACGCGCAGGCTTGTCCGTCAACTGATCTTTATCAAAGAATGCAGGAGATTCTGGTAAAAGTTCCTTGACACGCTTAAGTAGCATATCTGTACCAAACTTATTCTTTGCTGAAATCGGTAAGATTTCTGCATTTGGCAAAAGAGAATGCCATTTCTCCACAATATCTCCCAGTTTTTCGGGGTTGCTTTCATCAATTTTATTAATAAGAAGCAATACTGGAATTTCCATCTTCTTGACTTTATCCAGGAAATCCAAGTTTTTCTCTGGATTCTCCACAACATCAGTGACATAAAGCAAAATGTCAGCATCAGCCAATGCACTCTCAGAGAACGCCAACATCATCTCTTGCATTTTATAATTTGGCTTCAAAACACCAGGAGTATCAGAAAACACAATTTGCATATCATCAGTATTAACAATACCCATGATACGATGCCGAGTTGTCTGAGCCTTGAAAGTAGCAATACTTATCCTTTCACCCACCAACTGATTCATCAAAGTACTTTTCCCGACGTTGGGATTGCCAACAATATTTACAAAACCAGCCTTATGCATATTGCCCAAGATTTAAACTAAAAAAACGCATCCCTTATCAAGAATAAGAAAGATGCGTCTTTTTATATTGTTATAGTATTATCTAAAAATTATTTTCCGTAAGCGGCTCCATCATAAGCCCACTTATAATAGGAAGCACCATGTACAAAACCTGCACCGAATGCAGTAAATATAACATTATCTCCCTTCTTCAATTTACTTTCTGCATCCCAAAGTGCCAATGGAATTGTTGCAGCACTCGTATTGCCATAATGATCAATGTTGACTACGACTTTGTCCAGAGGGATACCAGCTCGCTTGGTAACAGCTTCAATTATACGAAGATTAGCCTCATGAGGAATAACCCAATTTACATCATCAGCCGTCAAATTATTCATTTCCAAAATTTTCAACACATCATTACTCATATCAGTCACAGCATAACGGAATACCGTACGCCCTTCTTGATAAAGATAATGCATGCGATGATCCACAGTAAAACGCGATGGTGGACAAACCGAGCCACCAGCCTTCATGTGCAGGAAAGGCAAGCCTTTTCCGTCTGTGCGAAGGAAAGAATTTTGAACACCAACATTCTCTTCCTCCGTAGCCTCCACCAACACTGCTCCTGCTCCGTCACCGAAGAGAACACATGTTGCACGGTCAGTATAATCAACCAATGAAGACATCTTATCTGCACCGATTACTATGATTTTCTTGTATCGTCCACTCTGAATCATGCTAGCAGCTACATCGAGAGTGTACAAGAAACCGCAGCAAGCCGCAGAGAAGTCAAATGCGAAAGCATTTTTTAATCCGAGCTTGCCTAGGACAATAGATGCTGTAGAAGGGAACTTATAATCAGGTGTCGTTGTTGTCACTATCAAAGCATCAATCGTATCAGGATCAACACCAGTCTTTTGAATCAGCTGCTTGGCTGCCTTACGAGCCAAGTAGCTTGTACCAAGACCTTCTTCTGTAAGGATACGACGTTCTTTAATACCAACACGAGTTGTAATCCACTCATCATTAGTATCAACCATGCGAGACAATTCCTCATTATTGAGGATATAATCAGGCACGTATCCACCAACACCTGTAATTACAGCATTGATTTTACCCATTATTCAGCTGCTTCCTTAACAATTGCAACCTTACCTCTGTAGTAACCGCAAGTTGGACAAACTGTGTGGTAAACATAGTAAGCACCACAGTTAGGGCAAACTGCCAATGTAGGAGCTACTGCCTTATCATGAGTTCTTCTCTTAAGTGTACGTGTCTTTGACTGTCTTCTTTTAGGATGTGCCATAATTTTTTAATGTTTAAAATTTTACTTTTTACTTTTTCAATTTCAAGAGTTCTGCCCAGCGTGGATCTAAAGAATTCTCACGTTCCTCACCGCTTCGGGCGGTAGAATGCTTGTTAAGCAAATCAATCATAGCAGGGTTGCATTTTCCAGGTGCATGCACATGCTTGATAGGAATGTTAAGATCTATAAATTCATAGATAAACCAAGCGACATCGAGTATTCCTTCGTTCTCGGCCACAGTCACGAGGTCATCATCTTCCGAGTAGTCTTCTCCAAATTTTACGTTCAATCTGTCTTCTGAAAATATAGATTGCTCCATATCATCCAAACAAATATCACAAGGGACGTGTACGATACCCTCCGTATGAAATCTCAACTCGAAGAAATCATCCGTCCGATTAACAATCAGACTACAACGCAATTCTCCGCGCTGAATATCAGGGGCATCAATGGCCTTAAAATATTCATCATCCAACTTAAACTCAAAGGAAGTATTTCCTTGAGATAAAGCTTTCAAATCTATCTTTAGAGACTCAATATTACACATCTTACAATACTTATATATTGTTTCGGGGTGCAAAGTTACAAATTATTTTTGAGATAAAATAATTTTTCGTGAAAAAAACTCTAAAATAAAGCATATTAAGCACTTATTTAAGTTTAAAACACGTAATTCTTTGTTTGGCACCAGCATTATTACTTATTTAATTCAATTCTAAAAGTTGTACCCTTGCCTAATTCCGAAGACTTCACCCAAATTTTTCCATGATGGTATTCTTCAACTATACGCTTTGCAAGCGACAATCCAAGTCCCCATCCTCGTTTCTTGGTTGTAAATCCTGGACGGAAGACATTGCCAATATCTTTCTTCCTGATCCCTTTGCCAGTATCGCTTACTTCCACAGCAACCATATTGTCTGTTTCTGCCACACGAAGAATGATTTTACCGGCATTACTTCCCATAGCATCCACGGCATTTTTACACAAATTTTCAACAACCCATTCAAACAAAGATACATTAATTTTTACTATTACATCATGATCAGGAATCTCCTTAACCATTTGAATAGCCTTGGACGTACGTTTATCCATATAATCAACAACATGTTCAAGTACCTCATTCAAACTAGATGGCACAGATTCCGGCAAAGAGCCAATTTTAGAAAACCTATCCGCAATCAATTGCAAGCGTTTCACATCCTTGTCCATTTCTGGTATCAGAGCATCTTGTGGATATGTTTCCTTTAAGATTTCAATCCAAGCCATCAAACTGGAAATCGGTGTTCCTAACTGATGCGCAGTCTCCTTAGACAAACCTACCCATACCTTGTTTTGTTCTGCCTTTTTAGAAGTTAAAAGAGCAAAGATAGCCACGACAACAAAAATTAAGACTACACCTAATTGCACCAATGGATAAAGCGAGAGACGTTTTATCATGACAGACTCGTCGTAACAAACTTGTATATAGTCCCCAGAATGCTTACCCAATTGTATCTTGATATTCTTTCCTTTACGCAATAAAGCATGACCCAAGGAAGCTGCATTCAGTAAACTGTCCTGAAAATCATTACCTTTAACATTTACATTACGAAAAACTTGTGCTTTACCTTGAGAATCCAATACGACTACAGGTATAGTATTGTTTTCATTGATTACCTTTAGCACTAGATTCAAGTCTGTATTTTCATCTGCATTATTAAGAGAGCGCATAGCCTCTGCCCATACCTCCATACGTTTTTTTTCCTCGTCAGCCAAATCTTTAACTAAAAAATGAGACACCACAAGTGAAGCTACAGCAATCAACACAGCTGCAACTACCAACAATATCTTAATTTGCCTTATTCTATCTGTCCAAATCATATAAAGAAAACGTACATAAGGAATAAATATTATATAAACACAAAAAAGCCCCAGAAATCTTTCGAAATCTGAGGCTTCTCTTGAAAGGAGGCGGCTACCTACTCTC
>ERZ808278.516-NODE-516-length-24306-cov-4.221352_pt1 | contig 24306 bp, 23 predicted proteins | sample MGYA00521239_ERZ808278 | MGnify/ENA primary metagenome ERZ808278 (study PRJEB31516, sample SAMN03275600) | gut metagenome | biome: mammalia-associated habitat; material: feces | host: Papio cynocephalus | place: Kenya | collected 2012-07-17 ... | reverse complement strand
AATGTAGAAGGATATGATGAATCGAATGGAACGTTAACGATGTATGTAGATGGAGAGCAAAGAGGAGATTCCATTGCTATTTCGTTTACGAAAGTGGAGCAGTAGATAGATGATAGGAAAGATTATTAAAGGAATTGCTGGATTTTATTACGTTCATACACCCAATAACGTGGTGTATGAATGTAAGGCAAAAGGTGTATTTCGTAATAAAAAAGTGAAGCCGCTCGTTGGTGATGATGTTGAGATTGATATACTAGATGAAGAAACAGCTGTGGGAAATATCACAAAAGTGTTAGAACGAAAAAATCAGCTTATTCGACCAGCGGTTGCCAATGTAGATCAGGCAATTATTATTTTTGCTGCGGCGAAGCCAGAACCAAACTTTAATATGTTAGACAGATTTCTTGTAATGATGTTAAGACAGAATGTACCATGTGTAATCTGCTTTAATAAGCAGGATATTGCTAACGATGAACAGTTAAAGCTTTTGGAGGAGACTTATGTACAATGTGGATATCAAGTGGTTTTTACAAGCACCATAACGGGACAGGGCATGGATGATTTTAAAAATCTCCTTCATAATAAAACGACTGTACTGGCAGGACCTTCCGGAGTAGGAAAGTCCTCTATTATTAATGAGATAAAACCTGAAGCGCAAATGGAAACAGGTGAAATCAGCAGAAAAATAGAACGAGGCAGACATACAACCAGACATTCAGAATTATTCCATGTTACAGGAAGTACGTATATTATGGACACACCAGGATTTACTTCCTTATATATAGATGGCATGGAAAAGGAAGAATTGAAAGATTATTTTTTGGAATTTGAAAACTATGAACCATATTGTAAATTTAATGGCTGTGTTCATATTAATGAGCCGCAATGTGGTGTGAAAGATGCATTAGAGCAGGGAAAGATTAGTAAAATACGATATGAAAACTATAAGTTTTTGTATGAAGAGTTGAAACAACAGAAAAAGTATTAAGGACGGGATAAAATGTATAAGTTAGCGCCATCGCTGCTGGCAGCGGATTTTAAACAGTTACAGAAAGAAGTGGAAACAGTTGATAAAGCAGGAGCAGATATGCTTCATATTGATGTGATGGATGGGATTTTTGTTCCTAGTATTTCTTTCGGAATGCCAGTTATTCAATCCATCAGGAAGGTTACAAAAAAGACTTTTGATGTACATCTTATGATTGAAGAACCTGCAAGGTATATCGAAGAGTTTAAAAAATGTGGAGCCGATATTTTGACTGTGCATGCAGAAGCCTGCAAACATTTGAATCGTACTGTAATGGCAATTAAGGATGCGGAAATGAAGGCCAGTGTCGCATTAAATCCTGCTACGCCACTCTCTACACTTGAGTATATATTAGAAGAGCTAGATATGGTACTTCTTATGAGTGTAAATCCAGGCTTTGGCGGGCAAAAGTTTATTCCAAATACCCTGACAAAGATTGAACAGTTGCGTAAGATGATAGATGAAAAAGGTCTTACAGTTGATATAGAAGTAGATGGCGGAGTTGGTCTTAATAATGTACAAGACGTTATGAAGGCTGGTGCCAATGTAATCGTAGCAGGTACCGCTGTTTTTAAAGGTGATGCAGAAGACAATGTACGAAAATTCAAAGAGGCATTTGACAATGGAAAGTAATACCGAACGTGAACAGATGATAACGGAGCGCTTGCCTCTGAAAAAGCACAAAAAGGTCTGTATTATTTCAGGCGGTGATGTGAATCAAGAGTTTCTATTAAAATTGCTTAAAGAGGAAGAATGCGAACAAATCATTTGTGTAGATGGCGGATTAAAGCATGCCTATGAATTAAATCTAAAAGTAGATTATATTGTTGGAGATTTTGATACAATTGACCATGTAATTATTCGGCATTATAAAGATGAAACCAGTGTGCCAATACGTGAATATAATCCAGTGAAAGATAGCACGGATACAGATATCGCGCTTTCGTTAGCGCTATCTGCTGAGCCAGAAGCTGTTTATATCGTTGGAGGTATTGGTAGCCGAATGGATCATACTCTCGGCAATATTCATATTTTAAAGAAGACATTGTCAAGTAATAGTAACACGTACCTTATCAACGAGCACAATCGGATTTCTATGTTAAGCCATTCTGTGGTATTAGAGAAAAGAAAGATGTTCGGAGATTATATATCATTTATACCATTTACAGAGAAGATTGAGAATCTTACATTAAAGGGGTTCAAATATCCATTAGAAAATTGTACAATGGTAAATGGCGAAAGCTTAGGAATCAGTAATGAAATTGTAGATGAGACAGCTTATGTTGAATTTCAAAAAGGAATTTTATTAATGATAGAGGCTAGAGATTAAAAGAATGCGAAAAACACGCAGGAAAGAGGAAAATTATGAAATTAGGAATTGTTGGATTACCTAACGTAGGTAAAAGTACATTATTTAATTCTTTAACAAAGGCAGGAGCAGAATCTGCAAACTATCCATTCTGTACAATCGATCCAAATGTGGGTATTGTTACAGTTCCAGATAAGAGACTGCAGGTTCTTACAGAAATGTACAATTCACAAAAGACTGTACCAGCTACCATTGAATTCGTTGATATTGCAGGACTTGTAAAGGGTGCGTCCAAAGGAGAAGGTTTAGGGAACCAGTTCCTTGCAAACATCCGTGAAGTTGATGCGATCGTTCATGTGGTACGTTGCTTCGAAGATACAAATATTATCCATGTAGATGGTTCGATTGATCCACTTCGTGATATTGAAACTATTAACTTAGAATTAATTTTCTCTGATATTGAAATGATAGAACGTCGAATTGCACGTGCATCCAAAGGAGCAAGAAATGATAAAACACTTGCGAAAGAAGTAGAATTTCTAAAACGTCTGCAAGCACATTTAGAAGCTGGCAACATGGCGAAGAGTTTTGGTGTAGAAGAGGAAGATGAAATCGAATGGATTAAGGGATATCAGCTTCTTACCAATAAACCAGTAATCTATGCAGCAAATGTTAGTGAAGATGATTTAGCTGATGATGCAGCAAGCAATGAACATGTTAAACGTGTACGTGAATTTGCTGAAAAGGAAGGCTCTGAAGTATTTGTTATCTGTGCCCAGATTGAACAGGAGATCGCTGAGCTGGATGATGATGAAAAAGCAGAATTCTTACAGGATCTAGGACTAGAAGAATCTGGGTTGGAAAAATTAATCCGTGCAAGTTATCATTTATTAGGTCTTATTAGTTACCTTACAGCAGGGGAGCAGGAAACAAGAGCTTGGACAATTACAAAAGGAACAAAAGCTCCTGGAGCTGCTGGTAAGATTCACAGTGACTTTGAACGTGGATTTATTCGTGCCGAAGTTGTAAGTTATGACAATCTTGTAGAATGCGGTTCTATGAATGCGGCAAAAGAAAAAGGATTAGTTCGCTCAGAAGGTAAAGAATATGTAGTACAGGATGGCGATGTAATATTATTCCGCTTTAATGTATAATTCTAAAAGGTAAGAGGTGAAAGGTTTGTCGGGTTGTGAAGTGAGTTTTCCTAATCTGGGAATCTATTTTGAAAACATAGGAAGTTACATTAGTGTATTTGGATTTCACATTGCCTTTTATGGAATGATCATTACATTTGGAATGATTTGTGGTTATCTTGTGGCAGAATGGCAGGCAAAGCGTACAGGTCAGAATCCGGAACTTTATTTGGATTTTGCCATCTACGCAATCATTTTTTCAGTGTTAGGTGCTAGAATTTATTATGTAATATTTGCATGGGATGAATTCAAAGATACACCATTACAGATTTTGAATCTAAGAACTGGTGGACTAGCTATCTATGGTGGAGTGGTTGCTGGAATTATTACAGCGGCAGTGTATTCCAAAGTTAAGAAGGTTAATTTTTGGTTACTGGCAGATACAGCAATAGGTGGTCTTTTGACTGGTCAGATTATCGGACGATGGGGCAATTTCTTTAATAAAGAAGCGTTTGGTTCCTATACAGATAATATATTTGCTATGAAACTGCCTTGGGATGTTGCGCGGCTTCATATGTCAGCTGATTCGGTAACAGAATTGCTTCCTTATGTAAAAGATGGATACATTCAAGTACATCCTACATTTTTATATGAGTCCTTGTGGAATTTGATAGTACTCGTATTGATTTTAGGTTATACAAAACATAAAAAATTTGATGGAGAGCTGTTTTTCTTATACTTAGGAGGTTATGGTCTGGGCAGAGTCTGGATAGAATCACTCCGAACCGACCAGCTTTTACTTTGGGGAACGAATATCGCAGTGTCCAGGCTGCTAGCATTTTGCATGGTGATTTTCGCAATTGCGGCAATTATCTATAATCGACGAAAGATAGGACGAAAGAACTAAGAAAAGAATATAAAGAAAAAATTGGAAAAGAAATAGCAATAATTGCGATCTAATATCTCAATTATTTGCTATTTTTTTAACGTTTAACTTGATCATTTCCATGAAAAGGGTTAAAATTAATACACGTGTGGCACAGAGTGGTGGAAAGTGGTGAATAGGACCACAAAAGTGGTACATGTTAAAGGCAGGTGAAGTCCATGTTCATGGGTGAGTATGATCACACAATTGATGCAAAAGGCAGAATCATCATGCCGTCTAAATTCCGTACAGACTTAGGAGAACAGTTTGTCATAACAATGGGATTGGATGGGTGTTTGTTTGTGTACCCCAATGAAGAATGGATGAAATTTGTTGAAGAACTGAAAAAGCTTCCTGGAAGTAGAGAAGCCAGACAATTACAACGTTACTTTATGGCAGGTGCCATTGCTTGTGAAGTGGACAAACAGGGGCGCGTTCTGATTCCTTCAAAATTAAGGGAACATGCATGTTTAGAAAAAGAAGTAGTATTTGTAGGAGTTTTGAGCAAAATAGAAATATGGAGTAAAGAACGTTGGGAAGAAAATAATACTTACGGCAATATGGATGAAATCGCAGACCATATGTCATCGTTTGGTTTGAGTTTCTAGGAAAGAAGGTAGACACAAGAAAATGGAATTTAATCACATATCAGTACTGCTGAATGAAACAGTAGACAATTTAAATGTAAGAGAAGGTAAAATATACGTAGACGGAACACTTGGTGGTGGCGGGCATTCTTATGAAATTTTAAAACGAATGAATGGGAATGGAAGATTAATAGGAATTGACCAAGATGCGGCAGCAATAGAAGCCGCAGGTGAAAGACTTAGCGAGTTTAAGGATGCAGTCACAATTGTTCGAGATAATTACTGTAATATGAAGCAGGCACTTAACAATCTAGGAATTGACAAAGTGGATGGCATTGTTCTGGATTTGGGAGTATCCTCTTATCAGCTTGATACAATTGAACGAGGATTTTCCTATAGAGAAGATGCATCATTGGATATGCGTATGGATCAAAGACAATTACAAACTGCAAAAGATATCGTGAATCAATATTCCGAGATGGAATTGTTTAAGATTATAAGAGATTATGGTGAAGATAAGTTTGCGAAAAACATTGCAAAACATATAGTAAGAGCACGTCAAGAGAAGGAAATTGAAACAACCTTAGAATTGGCTGAGATTATTAAAGGTGCAATACCAATGAAAATACGTGCAACAGGTGGTCATCCTGCAAAGCGTACTTTTCAGGCAATTCGAATTGAATTAAACCATGAACTGGATGTACTTCGAAATACGTTAGATGATATGATGGAACTGCTTAATGAGGATGGAAGATTATGTATCATAACGTTCCATTCGCTTGAGGATCGAATCGTGAAAAATAGTTTTCGAGACGCAGAAAATCCATGTGTTTGTCCACCAAACTTCCCTGTTTGTGTTTGTGGCAAAAAACCAAAAGGACGAGTGATATCAAGAAAACCTATTTTACCAAGTGAAGAAGAACTAGAAATTAACAAGCGTTCCAAAAGTGCAAAACTAAGGGTGTTTGAGCGTCATTTTTAACATGCGGGAGAAAATATGAAGAGAGTGAGGGAGAGCGTTCATGAAAACAAATGGTTATGCAAATAACAAGTATGTAATTGAAGGAAACAATGCGAGAAAACTTCAAGGTCATGCAAGTCAGCCATCATATGAAGAATCAATGAATGAGTGGCTTGAACGTCGTGAAAGGAATCAACGGCAAAGAAGAAGTGATGAGGCACGCAAAAGACGCTTACAGAGAGAGCAAGAAACAAGGATGGATTTGGCTACATTTATATTCCTAACAGGTGCCGTTATTTGTACATTTTATGTTTGCATCTCCTATATAAATGTTCGCAGTCAAGTTACAAACACTAGTAAAAAAATCGCGTCAGTTGAAAGTGAGATAATCTCAATCAAAAATACAAATCAGATAGCGCTAGAGAAAGTGGATGACTCCGTTGATCTAGCCTATGTCTACAGGGTTGCAACCAAGGAATTAGGAATGGTACACCCAAAATCTAATCAGGTAATTAAATACCAGCAGGTAAAAAGTGATTATTTGAAACAATACGCAGATATTCCAGAAGTAAAAGATGAAAGTGTGTTAAAGAAAATCGTTAAAAAATTAAAAAAGAACTAGAATTTAAGTAACATTTGTTACAATAGCTTAGGATAAGTAGGTGGGATGGATGGGTGAAAGAGTACCCGGTAAGAAGAAAAAGAAAAAAAAATTCGGTTTATTCATGCAACAGAATCTACTTGTGACATTTCTCCTTGTAGTGCTTATATTTGTTGCATTAATCGTTCGATTGGTTTATTTAAATTACAGTGTCGGTGACAAATACGAAAAAAGGGTGCTTTCCCAGCAAACCTACATGAGTAATGCAATTGCGTATAAAAGGGGTTCTATTCTGGATAGAAATGGGACTGTATTAGCAGAAAGTATTCGAGTATATAACATGATACTAGATCCGCTTAAAATGCAGTTAAAACCAGAGTATCTGGAACCTACACTGAAAGCATTAGAAAAATGTTTTGATGTGAAAGAAGAAGAAGTTCGAAAAGTATTAAAAGAAAAACCTAAGTCTCAGTATGTAATCTTCCAAAAATCAATTGAGGCTGAAAAAGTAGAGGCTTTTAAGAAAATTCAGAAGGATGATAAGAATGTGCAAGGGGTCTGGTTTGAGGATGCGTACAAACGTGTTTATCCTTTAAAGAGCCTTGCTTGTGATGTGGTTGGGTTTAATAGTTCTGGAACAAGTACAGGACTTGAATCCTATTATGATGAAGAATTAACTGGTGAAGATGGAAGAGAATACGGGTATTTTGATTCAGAACTTAATTTGGAAAGAGTGGTAAAGGAAGCAACCAATGGACATGCCATTGTTTCAACCATAGATGCCAATATTCAGCAAATCGTTGAAAAGCATGTTGCAAAGTTTAACAAAGATACTGGAAGTAAGAATACAGCAGTATTAGTGATGAATCCGAAAAATGCTGAAGTTTTAGCTATGACATCAGGCAAACAATATGATTTGAATAATCCGAAAGACTTAACAGGAATTTATTCAAAGAAAAAACTGAATTCCATGACAGACAATGAAAAACTAGAAGCACTTAACAATTTATGGAGAAACTTTGTTATTAGTGACTCCTTTGAGCCGGGCTCAACTTTTAAACCAGTAACAGTAGCAGCTGCTCTGGAAGAAGGGGTTGTAACAGAAAAAACACAATTCTACTGCGGTGGTGTATATAAAGTAGCAGATAGAAATATTCATTGTGCATCACGTTCTGGACATGGAACGATTACCTTGTCTCAGGCATTAATGTATTCCTGTAACGTGGCAATGATGCAAATTGTAGAAAAACTACAGGTAAACCGTTTCTATAAATATCAAACTAATTTTATGTTTGGTTCAAGAACGGGAATTGATTTACCAGCAGAAGGAACAGGAATTATATTCCAAAAGGGTAAGATTGGACCTACTGAGTTGGCAACACTGTCATTTGGACAAGGATTTAATACTTCAATGATACAGATTGCATCAGCTTTGTCTTCTTTAATTAATGGAGGTAATTATTATCAGCCTCACCTATTAAAAGAAGTGCAGAGTGATACAGGAGCAACGATTCGAACAAATGATGCTAACCTGGTTAAGAAAACCGTTTCCGAGTCTACTAGTGAGTTAATAAGAAAATTTCTATATGAAACAGTAGAAAATGGAACTGCCACTGTCGCACAGGTAGAAGGATATTCCATTGGTGGAAAGACAGGAACAGCTGAAAAACTTCCTCGTGGAAGTAAAAAGTATTTGGTGTCTTTTATTGGATTTGCTCCAGCCGATGATCCAGAAGTTTTGATTTACTGCGTTGTAGATGAACCTGATGTGGCGGATCAGGCTCATAGCACCTTTGCTTCACAATTATATCATGATATAGCAGAAGAAGTATTTCCATTCTTAGGTGTGCCAAAAACTCCAGAAGCATTGAAAAAAGAGGAGAAGGAAGAAGCAGCCAAGAAAAAAGAAGAAGAAAAGAAGAGAAAAGAAGAAGAGAAAGCACAAAAGCCAAAGACTGAAAATGGGAAAACTCCACATGGAACTGTAAATGAAACAGTTGGAGATGAAGAAGGAAGCGTGCAAGAAGATATGGATTTACCAATTGTGGATGAAAAATCAGGAGCTTCTGACATCATAAATTAATTGTAAAATGAAAATTGTACGCATAATTTGTACTTCCCTCTAATAAAATGAAATGATAAGGATAGCGGGAAGGGACAGTATGCAATATAAAACTTTTAATAAAAGAAATTTAACCAGCGTTGTCACTTTCATTATAATAGCAGCGTTGGTACTTACAGGGCGCTTGGGATATCTGATGATATATCAGGCTGACCATTATGGTGTTCTTGCTAGACAGATACACGAAAGAGAGCGAAGTATTAAAGCAGAACGAGGAAAAATTTTAGATTGTAATGGTGTAGAACTTGCCAATAATAAGCCAGTCTGCACCATATCTGTTATTCACTCTCAGATTAAGGACCCAGAGAAAGTTATTAAAATCTTATCCGATGAATTAGGATTAAGTGAAGAAAAAGTACGAAAACGAGTGGAGAAGGTTTCTTCTATTGAACGAATTAAATCAAATGTAGCGAAAGAACTGGCCGATAAAATCAGAGAATATGATTTAGATGGCGTTATGATAGATGAGGACTACAAAAGGTATTACCCTTTGGGAACGTTAGCTTCCAAAGTAATTGGATTTACAGGAAGTGATAATCAAGGAATTATTGGCCTTGAAGTAGAGTATGAAAAATATTTGCATGGAATTGACGGAACCATCTTGACGCTGACAACAGCTAGAGGTGTTGAAATAAAAAATGCTGCAGAGAATAGAACAGAGCCCATAGCAGGCAATAATCTAACACTCAGCCTTGATGTAAACATTCAAAAATATGCAGAGCAGGCGGCAAAAAAAGTATTTGAGGCAAAGCAGGCAAATAATGTGAAGCTGATTGCAATGAATCCACAAAATGGAGAAATTTATGCCATGGTTAATTATCCAGAATTTGACTTAAATGATCCGTTTACATTACCGGATACTTATGCCACGACTCTAACACAGAAACAAAAGAATGATGCATTAAATCAAATGTGGAGAAATGCCTGTATTAGTGATTCCTATGAGCCAGGTTCCACCTTTAAAGTTATAACAGCAACAGCAGCATTTGAAGAAGGGGTAATTAAAATTAATGATACATTTAACTGCCCAGGTTTTAAAATTGTAGAAGACCGAAAAATCCGCTGCCATAAAACCGCCGGACACGGAATGCAGACATTTAAGCAAGGAATACAAAATTCGTGTAATCCAGTATTTATGGAAGTTGGTGCCAGAGTTGGTCCCGAAAGAATGTATAAAAATTTTAAGAAACTAGGCCTGTTTAAGAAAACGGGAATAGATGTTCCTGGAGAAGCAGGTTCTATTATGCATAAGCTGGAAGATGTAAAACCAGTGGAATTGGCAACGATGTCATTTGGTCAAGGGTTTCAGGTTACGCCACTTGAGCTATTGCGTGCTCAAAGTGCAGTTGTGAATGGAGGAACATTGGTAACTCCACATTTTGGGGTGTCTATTTCTAATGCAGATGGCACAGTAGTAAAAAAAATTAAATATCCTGTTGAGGAACATGTTATAAAGAAGGAAACTTCGGATACAATGAAGATGTTACTTGAATCTGTTGTATCACAGGGAAGTGGGAAAAATGCCTACATAGAAGGGTATGAAATCGGTGGAAAAACAGCAACATCTGAAAAACTTCCTAGAAGCAGCAATAAATATATTTCTTCCTTTATGGGATTTGCTCCAGCCGATGACCCGAAGATAATTGCAATTGTGCTCATTGACGAACCAGTAGGTACGTATTACGGTGGAACAATTGCTGCACCAGTTATTAAGGAATTGTTAGCAGACGTATTACCTTACCTTGGTGTAGAAGAAAAAATTACACAGACGGAAGATGATATAGCAAAGACAGAATAATTCAAAAAAACAAAGAAGATAGTCAAGGCGAGTTTGCCAGTAAAATCTCTCTTGATAAAGAAAATGTAATAGAATATAATGGTGTAGTTAAACAACAATACCTAAGATAATTACGAGGTGAAAGTAATGGAGTCAAAAGTTATTTTAGCGGTGTTAATATCCTTTGCTATTAGTGTGGTATTAAGCCCAATTTTTATTCCTTTTTTGAAGAAACTGAAATTTGGTCAGTATGTGCGAGATGAAGGACCAGAGTCACATTTGAAAAAGGCAGGCACACCGACGATGGGTGGTCTTATTATTTTATGTAGTATCGTTATAACATCCTTATTTTATGTAAAGGATGACAAGGAAATTATACCAATTCTTTTTGCAACGCTAGGATTTGGTCTGGTTGGTTTCCTAGATGACTATATTAAAGTCGTTATGAAACGTTCCTTAGGGTTGCGTGCGTGGCAGAAATTTTCATTACAGGTAGTTGTAACGGCTATTTTTTATTTCTATACAGCGAATAAGAGTGGCTTAGGAACTGACACAATCATTCCATATTACGGAACGATAACCCTTCCGATTTGGGTATACGTACCACTATTATTCTTTGTTGTAATCGGAACGGTAAATGGAGCAAACTTTACAGACGGCCTAGATGGTCTTGCATCCAGCGTAACAGTGTGTATCGCTACGTTTTTTGCGGCAGTTGCAATTGGTACGAATAATGGAATTGCACCAATTACCTGTGCAGTAGTTGGAAGTTTATTAGGATTCTTAGTATATAACGTTTACCCAGCAAGAGTATTTATGGGGGATACAGGTTCACTGGCATTGGGGGGATTCGTTGCTTCGACAGCCTATATGCTGAAAATGCCATTTTTCATATTAATCGTTGCATTTATATACTTAGCAGAAGTATTATCAGTAATAATTCAAGTGTCTTATTTTAAGCTTACAAATGGTAAGAGAATCTTTAAAATGGCACCAATTCATCATCACTTTGAGCTTTGTGGATGGTCTGAAACTAGAGTTGTTACGATATTCTCAATTATAACAGGTCTATTATGTTTAATTGCGTATACTGCAATATAAGAATGATGGTTTGGAGGATAGTAGGATGAATTTAACGGGAAAAAATGTACTTGTAATTGGAACAGGAAAAAGTGGAGTTGCTGCATCTAATCTGTTAGTAAAACAACATGCTAACGTTATTTTATTTGATGGCAACAGTGAGTTAGATAAAGCAAAGATTCAAGAGAAAGTAGATGAAAAAGCAGAAGTTGTTTTAGGAAGCCTGACAAGTGAACAAGAAAAAAAAGCGGATTTACTTGTATTAAGTCCTGGAGTACCAATTGATATTCCGATGGTTGAAAACTTTCGTTCAAAAAATATTCCGATTTGGGGTGAGATTGAACTTGCGTACCAGTTTGCAAAAGGAAGAGTAGCTGCAATCACAGGTACGAACGGAAAGACAACAACAACTTCCCTAGTAGGAGAAATCATGAAAGCCTATTATGAATCCGTATTTGTTGTTGGAAATATTGGGAATCCATATACAGATATAGCGCTTGATACCAAGGATGATACTGTAGTAGTTGCTGAAATCAGCAGTTTCCAATTAGAAACCATCGATGAATTTCATCCAGCAGTCAGTGCTATCTTAAATATCACACCGGATCATTTAAATCGTCATCACACGATGGAATGTTATATTGATACTAAATTTAATATAACCAGAAACCAGACGCGTGATGAATACTGCATCTTAAATTACGAGGACGAAGTACTTCGCAAGAGAGCAGAATCTTTAGCAGTAAATGTTATCTTTTTCAGTAGTCAAAGAGTATTAGAGAAAGGCATTTATTTAGATGAAAATCAGGATATTATTTTAAAAGATGATTCTGAGATCAAAGTCTGCAATATACATGATTTAAAACTATTAGGGGCACATAATTACGAAAATGTTATGGCAGCCGTTGCAATTGCCTGCAAAATGGGAGTTCCAATGGAGGTAATTCGTAAAGCAGTCTGTGATTTTGCTGCAGTTGAACATCGTATCGAGTTTGTTGTAGAAAAGAATGGAATTGCTTTTTATAATGATTCCAAAGGAACGAACCCGGATGCAGCAATTAAAGGCATTCAGGCAATGGTTCGTCCTACACTTTTGATAGGTGGAGGATACGACAAAGGTGGAGATTTCACTGAGTGGATTGAAGCTTTTGATGGAAAAGTAAAACTGCTTGTTCTGATTGGCCAGACAAGAGAAAAGATTGCAGAAACTGCAAAGAAATGTGGTTTTGATAAGATTGTTTTCGCTGAGAGCTTAGAAGAAGCAGTTCAAATCTGCTATCAAAATGCAGAAAGCGGCGACGCAGTTTTACTATCACCAGCATGCGCAAGCTGGGGCATGTTCCCGAACTATGAAGTTAGAGGAACCATGTTTAAAGAGCTAGCGAATAATTTATAAGTTATTTAGAGTAGGAGTGTTTAACTGTGGCTAAAAGTAGTAGGGAGAATGTTAAGAAAAATAAAAAATATAATAATTATTATGATTATAGTCTATTGTTCCTGACCATATTTCTCTCTTGTTTTGGACTGATTATGATTTACAGTACAAGTTCCTATACAGCACAGGTGAAGTTTTCTGATTCAGCATTCTTTCTGAAAAAACAGCTTGTTGCCGTAGTAGCAGGAGTTATTGCCATGGTTGCAGTTTCGAAGATAGACTATCATATATTAGTAAAAAAATTACCTGGCATACCAGTAAAACTTGTAACGATTGGCTATTTCATAGCCATTGCGTTACAGGTATATGTATTACTCTTTGGAGATGATATCAATGGAGCAAAAAGATGGATTAACTTGGGACCGCTAGGTACGTTCCAGCCATCTGAGATTTCCAAAGTTGTAGCAATTGTGTTTGTTGCTTATATTGTTAATCTTTTGCCTCGCAGCTTAAATCGTATGGGCGGTTTTGTTCGTGTCATGATATTTATGCTGCCAATCATTGGATTAATTGCGGCAGAGAACTTAAGTACCGCTTTGGTAGTATCGGCCATCTCCGTGGGTATCTGCTATGTAGCAAGTAAAAAGAAATGGTATTATTTCGTATTTGGTATCTTTTTTGTAGCCGCGGTAGCAGCATACATAGCATTTGGAGATGCTTTTCGAAGTGTACGTATTCAGGTTTGGCTAGACGTTGAAAATCATACGCAGGGATTTCAAATTCTGCAAGGTTTATATGCCATTGCATCTGGTGGCCTTTTTGGAAGTGGACTTGGAAACAGTATGCAGAAACTTGGTTTTATTCCAGAGTCCCATAACGATATGATTTTTGCAATTATTTGTGAAGAACTCGGCTTATTTGGTGCCGTTGCAGTTATTTTATTATTTGTTTTATTAATTTGGCGTTTATTTATCATTTCTATTAATGCACCTGATTTATATGGAGGCCTCATTTGTACGGGAATATTAATTCACATTGCCGTACAGGTTATTATAAATGTAGCTGTTGTATCTAATTCAATCCCATCAACGGGAATTCCTCTTCCTTTTATAAGTTACGGAGGAACTTCCATTGCGATTCTGCTTGCGGAGATGGGTTTAGCACTAAGTGTTTCCAATCAAATTAAAACGGAGCGAGGGTAAGACGTTCACGAAGTCTTTTGAAATTCATATAATATAGTATATTTCAAAGCTTTATGGGGTGTGTACCCGATGGCAGTTCTCAAAATTGAGGGTGGAAAAAGGTTATGTGGAGAAGTTGATGTGCAAGGCTCCAAGAATGCGATACTGCCAATGCTGGCAGCGTGTGTTTTGTGCAAAGACTTCGTTCGAATAAGCCGTTGTCCCAAAATTAGTGATGTTTATTCCATGATACATCTTTTGGAATCGTTAGGATGCAATGTAACTTGGGAGGATAATGCAGTTGTGATTGACGCCAGGGCAATACAGTCAGTCCAATTAATAGAACAGCATGCAAGAGTTATGAGGTCATCAATTATTTTAGTTGGAGCTATGCTTGGAAGAGAGGGAAAGGTTGAGATATCCTATCCAGGAGGTTGTTCCATTGGAGCACGTCCGATTAATCTTCATTTAAATGCGTTTCGAAAAATGAATGTTTCAATTGAGGAATCAGAAGAAAATATTCTTTGTACGACCAGTAGTTTAAAAGGAGAAGATATTTATTTGGATTTTCCAAGTGTAGGTGCGACAGAAAATATTATATTAGCGGCTGTATTGGCAAAAGGCGTAACAACCATTCGCAATGCCGCAAAGGAACCAGAGATAATAGAATTGTGTCGGTTCCTTAGAAAAATGGGAGCTTCTATTATAGGAGACGGTACCGATGTAATTTTAATCAAAGGTGTTTCATCACTGCATGGTGTAGAGTATCAGGTTATGTGTGATAGAATTGTACTTGGCACGTATATCGCTGCAGTAGCAGGAGCGGGTGGAGAGGCCGATATTAAGGTAAATTGCGTATCACAGCTTGATGAAGTCTGCAAAGTATATAGTCAGATGGGAGTAACAATTCGTCCTACAGATGATGGGTTATATGTACAGTCGTCTGGAAAACTCAACAAGGTTGAACTCATTCGTACTAGGCCGTATCCAGGATTTCCAACTGATATGCAGTCTCAAACCATGGCAGCATTAACGAAAGCAAAAGGAACCAGCATTATTATTGAAAATCTATTTGAAGGAAGATACAAGACGGTGAATGAACTTATGAAGATGGGTGCTTCCATTACAGTAGAAGGTAGAGCCGCGATTATTAAGGGGGTTGATGCTTTGACAGGTGCAAATGTGAAAGCAAAGGATCTAAGAGGCGGAGCAGCTCTGCTAATTGCAGGTTGTATGGCACAGGGGTGTACAACAATTGCTGACATTCAGTACATTGAACGGGGTTACGAAAATATAGTAGAATGTTACCAAAAATTAAATGTTAACATTTCTTTAGAATAATTGCAGTTTAGGAGCTTGATAGGATGAGTATATTTCAAAAGAATGATAAGAAGGTACAAAAGAGTATCCGTATCGTTATTGTAACGGTTTGTGTCTCGCTTTTGTGTATACTTATTATTGGGATAAGTGGTATTTTTAAACTAAAAGAACTTAAGGTTACAGGATGCGATTACTATACAGAAGATGAAATTACAGAACTTTTTGAAAAATCTGTATTTGATAAAAACACGACAATCTTCTATTTAAAGTACAAGTTCTTTAAAAGTGTTTCCATACCTTTTGTAGATGGATATGAGATTGACTTCGTGAATCGAAATAAAATCCATATTAATATATATGAGAAGGTGATGATTTCATGCATAAAATATATGGGTGAATATTTATATCTTGATAAGGATGGAACCATAGTGGAAGCGTCACAAGAGAAAATAGAAGGAGTTCCCCTTGTAACGGGAGTTCGATTTAAAGAAATGAATCTCCACCAGCAACTTAAGGTGGAAGATGATTCGATATTTGATACGATACTAGCAATATCTTTACTCATTCAGCGTTATGAGTTAGATATTGATAAAATATTTTTTAATTATAAATATGAAGTAACTCTTTATTCTGGTGACATCAAAATACTGCTTGGCAAACAGAAATATTATGATACACAGATTGCAGACCTTACAAATATTCTTCCACTGGCAAAGAAAAAGAGCCTTAGAGGAGTCTTAGACATGGAAAAATATACGGGAGATCAGAATAAGATAATTTTCAGAGAGGAATAAATTTCTTTTCATAAAGGGTTGATTATTTATTGGAAAAAATATATTATATAGTATAGGATTTACTTGCAATAAGCGCCTCGTATAGCGCGATCGCGTTTGTTACCGTTAGAAAAATAGTGGAATGTTAGGGATTTTTTAATATATAAAAGGAGGAAGTACCTTGCTTGAAATAAGAACAAACGAGTCTGAATCAGCTGCAAAAATACTTGTAGTTGGAGTAGGTGGTGCAGGAAACAATGCTGTAAACCGAATGATTGAGGAGGGCATTTTAGGCGTTGAATTTGTCTGCGTGAATACGGACAAGCAACATTTAAAAACCTGCAAAGCGCCAACATGTATTCAAATTGGAGAAAAACTAACAAAAGGGTTAGGGGCAGGTGCTCAACCAGAGGTTGGCCAGAAAGCTGCAGAAGAAAGCCGAGATGAATTGGCTGAAGTAATTAAAGGATGCGACATGGTATTCGTTACATGTGGTATGGGTGGTGGTACTGGTACAGGTGCTGCACCAGTAGTTGCACAAATATCAAAAGAGTTAGGAATCCTAACTGTTGGTATTGTAACAAAGCCATTTAAATTTGAAGCAAAAACAAGAATGAACAATGCGATTAGCGGCATTGAAAGATTAAAACAAAATGTAGATACATTAATCGTAATTCCAAACGATAAGTTATTAGAAATCGTAGACCGTCGAACTACAATGCCAGACGCTCTTCGTAAAGCGGATGAAGTATTGCAGCAAGGTGTACAAGGTATTACAGACTTAATCAATGTACCAGGTCTGATTAACTTAGACTTCGCAGATGTACAGACAGTAATGAAAGACAAAGGAATTGCACATATTGGTATAGGTGTTGGACATGGAGATGAGAAATGCGTAGACGCTGTAAAACAGGCTATTAGCAGTCCGCTTCTTGAGACAACCATTGAAGGTGCTTCTCATGTAATCATCAACGTATCTGGTGATGTAAGCTTATTTGAAGCTAACGAAGCTGCTACATTTGTACAGGAGTTAGCAGGTGAAACAGCTAACATCATCTTTGGTGCTATGTATGATGAAACTACACCGGACCAGGCAACGATTACAGTAATTGCAACAGGTTTGGAACAACAGGGAAGCCCAATTGCGACACCATCTTTTGTAAATACTGCAGTGCCTAAGACAAATACACATGGATTTACACAACAGGTTCAGCCACAGCAAGAAGCAGCTGCTTACCATAGAGTACAGTCTAGTGCAGTAGCAGCAAAACAGGCTCCTACACAGAGACCAATTATTTCACAAGTGAATATGGGTAGTCCATTTTCACAGACACAGCCTGTAAAGCCTACTTTAAAGACAGAGTCTGAACATGGTGGAATCAAAATTCCAGAGTTTTTACAAAGAAATCATAAATAAAAAATACAATATGAGATAATAGAAAAAAATGTCTGATCAATCAGGCATTTTTTTCTGGCTTTTATTTATCCAAGTTAGTATTCGCTTTATAGTTTAATTAAATATAGGATAGCATGAAACGGAAAGAGGGCTACTCGTTCACAAAAAGAAGTTGTGAGTGAGTAGCCTTTTGGTATTTGAAGCTCCTATTGTGCAAAGAAAATGTAAAAAAAAGTAAATGAAAAACATGAATGGAATTCCATAATATGACATATTAAAAACAAGTTTTGTTTTATAATATCCTTTGTAATTTGGAAAGGAAGTGGAGGTGAACATTGCATTTCGTTGTATATATAGATTTGATTTTTTTTGTAGATGTTGTAATGGACTTTATCGTTCTTTTTATTATGAAGGAGTTACTTCGTGAAACAACAACAATGCAAAAAATCAGTATTGCAGCAATCATTGCTTCGGTTGGGAGCTGTATCATAATTGTATGTCCGTTGCCTGCAGTTCTTAGATTTGTATTTTTATATGGAATTGTAAGTGCGCTTGCATTAAAAGCAGCATTTTCCATTAAAGATATAAAGGATTTTATCGTGAAATTGCTTTCATTCTTTGGTATAGCCTTTTTCGTAGATGGATTTTTTGATTTTATGTATTCCCATCTTTCCATGGAACGGTTTTATAAGACATTGCTTCATGATACTATTTTTGAAAAATGTGCTGTTATTCACTTAATAGCGGGGATTGGCTGTATCATATTATGTTACCCGCTCATTTCGTTTGCACTAAATCTGATACAGGAAAAAATTATGTTGCTTCGTAAAGTAAGAATCGAGAATCGTGGAAAACAGGTAAAAGGAACAGGTTTATTAGATACAGGAAATATGTTATTCGACCCCTTAAGTGGGGAGCCAGTTGTGATTGCAGAATTTAGTCTGGTGCGAAAACTATTTACACCAAAACAGCAATTAATGCTTGCAACATACATGAAAATGAATCGGGTTATGCAAGAGGGTCCGCAATTGACAGAAGAATCGGAGGAAACTCCAATGATGATTCGCATGATACCATTTCATTCGGTAGGTGAAGAAGAAGGACTGTTAGTAGCGGTGCGTCTCGATTCTATAGTGATAGGTGAACAGTCTGGATTAAAACGTAGGGAGAACGTTTTGATTGGCTTATATCCTGGTAAGTTATCAGCCAATGGAACATACCAAGTGATATTACATAATAGTCTAATTTAAAAAGAAATAGTGAATTGTATACAGGGGGAACGTCAATGCTTCTTAAAATATCATTGCCAAACAAATTTCAATTTCGAGTAATCCCGGATCTGAAACAGATTTTGATGGGTCAGAGAGGAGATATTCACTACATAGGAGGCGCCGAGGTTTTGCCTGCGCCACTGGATTCAGAAGAAGAAAGTGCAGTCATCCGTTGTTTAGGAACTGACAGAGATACAGAAGCAAAGGCAATTTTGGTAGAACATAATCTAAGATTAGTAGTTTATATCGCTAAGAAATTCGATAATACAGGAATCGGAGTAGAAGATTTAATTTCCATTGGTACCATTGGGCTAATTAAAGCAATCAATACATTTAACCCGGAAAAGAATATAAAATTAGCAACTTATGCGTCAAGATGTATTGAAAATGAGATTTTAATGTATTTGCGAAGAAATAGCAAGACTAAGATGGAAGTGTCCATAGATGAACCGCTTAATGTGGATTGGGATGGTAACGAGTTGCTTCTATCAGATATATTGGGGACAGATGAAGATATCATATATAGGGATTTAGAAGATGAGGTAGATAGAAAACTGTTGAATAAGGCATTAAGTAAATTAAGCGACAGGGAGAGAATGATTGTGCAGCTCCGTTTTGGTCTCAATACAGAAGACGGAAATGAGCGTACACAAAAAGAAGTTGCTGATTTGTTAGGTATTTCACAGTCTTATATATCAAGGTTGGAAAAAAAGATTATAAAAAGATTAAAAAAGGAAATGCTAAAGTTAGAGTAGGAGTATATTAGATAGAGTGAAAGGACTGCGAGAGGGGCAGTCCTTTTTAGGGTACAAAGCATTTGTTTAAAACTTACCTAATATTAACAATTAAATAATTGAATAAATAAGAGCTGTATAGTAAATCATTGTATATGTGACTTAAGAATAAAATGGTAGATTTGGGAGGTACTATATGGCTCTTTTTAAAGTTGAGATTTGTGGTGTAAATACGTCAAAATTACCATTACTTAAAAATGCGGAAAAAGAAGTTTTATTTAAACGCATCCAGAGTGGAGATAAGGAGGCTAGAGAACTATATATAAAAGGAAACTTACGTTTAGTACTTAGCATTATACAGCGTTTTTCCAACAGTAATGAAAATGTAGATGATTTATTTCAAATCGGCTGCATTGGACTTATGAAAGCAATTGACAATTTTGATTTGACACAGAATGTAAAATTTTCAACCTATGCTGTTCCAATGATTATCGGTGAGATTAGAAGATATCTAAGGGACAACAATAGTATTCGAGTAAGTCGATCGTTAAGGGATACTGCATATAAGGCTATCTATGCAAAAGAAGCTTTAACGAAAAAAAATGATAAGGAGCCAACAGTAAATGAGATTGCCAATGAAATAGGTATGAATACAAAAGATATCATATTTGCATTGGATGCAATCCAGAATCCAGTATCACTATTTGAGCCAGTTTACTCTGAGGGTGGTGATACCTTGTTCATTATGGACCAGATAAGTGATAAGAAGAACAAAGAGGAAAACTGGGTAGAAGAAATATCTCTAAAAGAAGCAATGGACAGGCTGTCAGACCGTGAGAACAATATCATTAAGCTACGTTTCTTTCAAGGAAAGACACAAATGGAAGTTGCAGACGAGATTCATATTAGTCAGGCGCAGGTAAGTCGTTTGGAAAAGTCAGCACTGAAAAATATGAAAAATTATTTATCAGAAAAATAAAGGATGAATTAATCCATTCCTTCATATAATAAAGCAAGAAACTTCTTGCGGGGTGAAATGTTCTGAGACTTTGGGAACTAAAACAAAAAGAAGTAATAAATGTCGTGGACGGACAGAGACTAGGATATGTATGCGATTTAGATTTTGATCTGACATGTGGTACAATAAACTGCATTATCGTACCTGGTCCGTGTAGGGTATTTGGGTTTATTGGGAGAGAAAGCGAATTCGTAATAGACCTTTGTGATATTGAAAAAGTTGGAGGAGATGTCATTCTCGTAGATATCGATCCGGAGAAGTGTTTGAAAAAATGCTTATAAGACAGTAGGAGAGGTTCAAATAAGAGCTTCTCCTATACTGTTTTATATTGCCAAATATAAAATCTTTGTTATAATTATTACATAATGTAAGGAAAGAGGTGGATTGCGATGAGATGTCCATATTGTGGAGAAGATAATACAAGAGTAATTGATTCTAGACCAGCAGAAGATAATTATATAATCAGAAGAAGAAGACAGTGCGACAACTGTGCAAAAAGATTTACAACTTACGAAAAAGTGGAAGCGATTTCATTAGTTGTAATCAAGAAAGATATGAACCGAGAACCATATGACCGTACTAAAATAGAGGCTGGCATTTTCCGTTCTTGTCACAAACGCCCTATTTCAGTTGATCAAATTAATGCTGTTGTTGATGAAATTGAAACTACAATCTTTAATATGGAAGAAAAAGAGATTCCAAGTTCTAAAATTGGAGAGATTGTAATGGATAAGTTAAAGAACTTAGATGCAGTTGCCTATGTTCGATTTGCATCTGTATATCGAGAGTTTAAAGATGTAGCAACTTTTATGGATGAGATAAAAAAGATTCTGGATAATTAAATAGGTTGCATTTTCACTATAAAGTGCTATACTAAACGAGATGAAGTGCTTTCATTGGGGTACAATGGAAGGAGTTATATGTTTAGTAAATCATATTGTGCTGCATTACAAGGAATGCGTGCTCATATTGTTCAGGTTGAAGCCGATTTAAGTGATGGACTGCCTATTTTTCAATTAGTTGGTTATCTTGGTTCTCAGGTGAAAGAAGCTAGAGAACGGGTAAAGATTGCTATGAAAAATTCAGGGTACAAGCTTCCTGTGAAAAAAATTACAGTGAATTTGTCCCCTGCTGATATTAGAAAAGAAGGAACTTCTTTTGATTTAGCAATTGCTGTCTCGATTTTATGCAGCATGGGAATTTTGAGAACAGAAAAATTAGACCAAGTGCTGTTCGTAGGTGAACTTAGTCTAGATGGAAGTATACAAAATGTAAATGGTATTTTACCAATTGTCTATGAAGCACAAAAGCAGGGATTTAAAAGCTGCTTTGTTCCGAAAGTAAATGAACAGGAAGGAAGAATGGTAGCTGGAATAAAGGTATTTGGAGCAGAATCTTTATCACAGATAGTTAAGCATTTGTCTGGTTCGGATAAGATGTTGCCTGTTAAAAACACCTTGGATATGTCAAACGCTATGGAGAAAGAATATACATATGATTTTAGTGACGTTTCTGGTCAGGTTTTGCTAAAAAGAGCTATAGAAATTGCGGTAGCAGGCCAGCATAATCTGCTGATCGCAGGACCTTCGGGAAGCGGAAAAACAATGTTAGCCAGGTGTATTCCAAGTATAATGCCAGAACTTTCCTTTGAGGAAGCGATGGAAATATCAAAAATTTATAGCATTTCTGGATTATTAGATGAAAAACATTCTTTTATTACGCATCGGCCATTTCGGGCCCCACATCACACAATTACAGCCAATGCTCTGGTTGGAGGAGGCATAGTGCCAAAACCAGGGGAGATTAGTTTTGCAACAGGAGGAGTTTTATTTTTAGATGAATTTGCAGAGTTTAAGAGAAGTACAATTGAGTCATTAAGGCAGCCAATGGAATCTAGGAGCATTATATTGTCCAGACTGAATATGAATTATCAGTATCCTGCATCTTTTATGCTTGTAGGAGCAACCAATTTGTGTCCGTGTGGATTTTTTCCAAACCTGAATAAGTGCAGGTGCAGTGAAAAGCAGATTAAGAATTACATAGGAAAAATAAGTAAAGCATTATTAGATCGAATTGATATCTGTGCAGAAGCAATGGAAATTCAATATGAGGAGCTAAGCAGTGAGCCGGAAGAATCATCAGATGTTATTAGAGAACGTGTAAAACGAGCAAGAGAGATGCAGGTAAATCGCTATAAGAATAAGGAGATACAGTTTAACTCTCAGCTTACTCCAAAACTACTGAAAGATTCTTTGGTGCTAGGTGCAGAAGAAACAGAATTTTTAGAGGAAATATATGAAAAAATGAATATGACGGCTCGTTCCTACCATCGTCTGCTTAAGATTTCGCAGACAATTGCAGATCTGGAAGGTATAGAAACAGTTAAAATGAAGCATTTGAAAGAAGCACTGTTTTATCGCGGAATGGATACTTTGCTTTGTGGAGGGGGAGACGATGACAAGGAATGAGTTGTGGTTCTGGTTAACCAATGCAAAGGGGATAGGAAATAAAAAAATAGCACATCTGCTTCGCTTTTTTCATAAAATAGAAAATATTTATGCTGCATCAGAGATGGATATCAGCTTAGTGCCAGGAATTCACGCAAAAGATGCTAAGTCGCTTATAGCCGAGAAGGAAGCATATAAGAAAAAATATGAACGTCTGGAACGGCTGAAAATTCATCTGATTACCCAAGAAGATGTTCGATATCCGGAAAAGCTAAGAAATCTTTCAGATTCTCCTTATGTACTTTATTTACGAGGTCAGATGCCAGAAGAGGGAAAGAAGAGTATTGCTGTTATTGGGGCGAGAGACTGCTCAGTATATGGGAAAGAGATGGCACTTTGGTTTTCTAGAGAGCTTTCAGAATCTGGTATACAGATAATCAGTGGAATGGCTAGAGGAGTTGATGGATACGCGCATACAGGAGCACTGAAAGCTAAGGGAGATGAGGCAGCATCTACTTATGCGGTTCTTGGATCTGGAATTGACATCTGTTATCCTTCTGAACACTACTGGATGTATGAACAAATACAAAGAAATGGTGGAATTATCTCAGAATATGGAATGGGGGTGCCGGCTTTGCCAGGGCAGTTTCCAATGCGTAACCGGATTATTAGTGGTTTGGCAGATGGCATTCTGGTAATAGAAGCTAAGGAAAGAAGCGGTTCTCTAATAACTGCAGATTTAGGTTTGGAACAGGGAAGAGATATTTTTGCGGTGCCAGGAAGGGTTGGAGACACATTGAGTTTTGGCTGTAATAACCTTATAAAGATGGGCGCTTTCTTAGTGCAGTCACCAGCAGACATTTTAGAACATTATCATTTTGCCAGAGAGACAAAGACGAAAGATTCTAAAAAAAATAATTATATGCTTGAAACGAAAGAAAAAATAGTGTATGCTAATTTGAGTTATAATCCAAAGCATATTGATGAATTAATATTGGATACAAAATTGAGTTTGAGTGAGATAATGGAGAGTTTAGTTTCGTTGGAGCTTAAGGGTTATATTAAACAAACTATGAAAAATTTTTATATCGTATGTAGCGATTGAAATAAGGGAGTGGTAGAATGCCTAAGTATTTAGTGATTGTAGAATCACCTGCCAAGGCAAAAACTATAAAAAAGTTTTTAGGTGCTAACTATGAAGTAGTAGCATCCAATGGTCATGTACGAGATCTTCCCAAGAGTAAGTTAGGTTTCGATCCGGAAAATGAT
>ERZ808278.515-NODE-515-length-24311-cov-3.022221_pt1 | contig 24311 bp, 33 predicted proteins | sample MGYA00521239_ERZ808278 | MGnify/ENA primary metagenome ERZ808278 (study PRJEB31516, sample SAMN03275600) | gut metagenome | biome: mammalia-associated habitat; material: feces | host: Papio cynocephalus | place: Kenya | collected 2012-07-17 ... | reverse complement strand
TTTCTGTCATAAACTTATTAATCTGATCTGCTAATACAGCTCTTGGGAGATTACTGTTTACACTCATTAATGTTTCTTCTATCGAAGACGCAATATCTGTTGTGCCTACATCAGTAAAATCTACAGATTTAAGAAGATTTTGCTTAAAGTCTTTTGCATTCTGCAGCTCTTTATCTGTTGCATTTTCAAGACCGCTGTCAATATCCTTAAATAATGATTTAACTTTATCGGTTTTTATCTTTCCAAGTGATGTTTGCAGATCATCTGTCTGACCAACCAATTGTGGGAACTGTTGCATGAGATCTGTTAAATCAGATTCTTTAAAGTCACCTGTCTTAAGAGACTGCATTGTTGTCTGAATTGATGAAATATCAGACTGGAAAGTATCAACATTTTTAGAAAGTCCATCATCACTGGTGTCAGCTATAAGAGAAGCAAGTGTGGTATCAGATTTTGCTTCAGCAGCGGCTTTTTTATAATTTTCTATAGCTTCAAGAAACTTGTTCCAACCAGTAAGACCTGACTCCACATTAAAACCGTCATCTAAAAGTTGTGCACCAATATTTATATCGTCAACGGATAAATCATTGATCCAATTTTCAAATACTTTCCCCTTAAAAGCAGTTTTAATTTTACCCATTTCCGTTGAAGCTGTGGTAATTATATCAGACAATCCTAAAGCCTTTAACCATTGATTTTGGGTATCTTTATCGTCTGGGAACAACTTTTCAATAACAGAATGAACTTGATCGTAATATTCTTTCTGCTTTAATTTTGAAGTATCCAATGTGAGCAATTTAGATAAAGATTTTTGAGCCTCTGGTTCCAGTGAATTCATTGGCTCAATAAATTCGCCATATAAAAAAGGAAGAACTAATTCATCATACTCTTCACTTAAAGGTGTTAGATCAATATCTGTTAAATGTCCAAGTAGTGCACTTTGAAGCGATGAATCAAGACCAGAAAACGCCTCAGATGTTTGAAGATAATTACCAAGTGAATTAGCCATACTATTCCATTGGTCTTTTATTAGTAAATTAATAGAAGAAGATTTAGATTTATTTGCATTAATTTGTGCCTGAAGACCTTTAATTTCAGTGTCATAAGAAATATTCATAGCATCAGCAAATGCATTATTTAACTGTTGAATCTTTTCTTTAGAAAGATCTTCTAACCCGTCTACAATAGTTGTTCCATCTGACAACCCTTGCATTGAGTATTCATCTCCGGCAAATTCATGCAAGGCATTATTAATAGCTTTTATTTGCTCCCCTGTAAGTTTCCTATTATCAACATTTAACTTTTTGCTACCAAATGTAAATATACTTTTACCATTATAAGTGCCAGTGTATTCATCCATTTCGGTTTGCAATTTTTCATTTTCTTCTTCTAAATCACTAATCTGGTCATTGTATTGTTCAACCTGTTTTATAGTACCTTTATATGTATCTTGTAAATTGTCTCCAATTTCAACATTGGCAGATAGCATTTGGGCGTTATACAGATTTCGGATGCTGTCCGCAGCAGAGTCTGCATTTGAACCAAGATTTAATAGTGCATTACCTTGAGCATCGTATCCAGAAACTAACTGGGGGAATTGTGCAGCTAATTGATTGCAGATATCAAGATAAGACTGATAATCTTCAGAAGATAATGAGCGATTCTCATTTGTACTTCCTACAACGCCTTCATGTAACTCTGTATATTTTTCAGACACCTGGTCAATGGCATCACCAGTTGTTTTGATCTGATCTGTAGAATCAGCAAATTTGGTAGCAAGGTCCGTTACTTTTTGCTGACCTTCCTCGAAATTCTTAAAAGTATTATCTATTGACTCCTTTGCCTCTTGACCGGCTTTAATAATATTTTCATCATAATGGATGAGATAATCAATACCTTCAAACGCCTTACCAATAGCCCATGAAGCAGCCATTGCGACCGCCATACTTCCAAGTGTTGCAATAAATGATTTTGCGATTCCACCGGCTGTTTTTAGCGCTGCACCAAATTTGGTTGTTCCGGTGATAACTGTCTGCTGAGAATGAGCGAAACCTTCTTGGGATATTGCTGCTGCATCTGTGTTTTTCACATATTCTTGCAATGCTTCACTACTACCTGCAATATCTCGAGCTAGTATATTAACTTCAGTCTCTCCTGTCTTTTCATTTATAGCAGACAGTTGATCAGAAGTCATATCTTTTATTTTAGCAAAAAAGTTGTTTTCATCATTCGTTAATTTATATGGCTGTACAATATCTTGCTTTTTTGTAAAAAAGTCCTTAATACTTTTTCCTGCATTTTTTAGATTACTTCCATTAAATCCAAGACTTTTATTTTCTTTATCGTAGTTAAAGATCAAATTGATTGTCGATAAATATAGTGTTATACTTGCATTATAAAACTATATTTTGGAGGATATTTATGGAAAATAGAAAATTATATTTATGTAGGAAATGTATGATTAATTCAAAAGACAAAATACATGATTTTGTTGATTATCATTGTTCTGGCAGTATATACACAAGTCCTAAAAATAATAAAGATTATTATTATGGAATAAATTTTTATTATGATGATTATGATGGCAAGTGTCCATGCTGTGGGGAACCGTTGGAAGAAATGAAAATTGGTCTTGACGAGTTGTATAATATTACTGAGTCTGGTTCTCCAAATCCGGATTATGTTCTCGCCATGAACGATCTAAAAGCTAAAGACATCATCGAATATACAGAACGATATAATAAGCTTGTAAATCAACAGCATGAATTAAAAGAACAGAAGAGAGCTGCTGAGGCAGCTAAGAGAGAAGCTGAGGAGAGAGAACAGAATACTCGCCGTTGTCCTAAGTGTGGATCTACTAACTTCACACCAGTCCGGAAGAAGTATGGTCTGTTCCTTGGTTTTGCTACTAATAAAGTTGAACTGGTATGTAATAATTGTGGGTACAGAATGAAAGCTGAGAACTAAAGCCATTACACACATTTCATTCTATCATCAATTTCATCCAAAATCTCTTGCATATCTTTTTGAGTTTGTAGGAGATTTTGGTACTTTTTGTTGTCGAAAATTCTATAGTATACTTTTTTAATTGCAAATTTTATATCTACTTTTAGACTTTTAAATTTCAGATATAATATATCACGTTTTAATCTAATAATTAACATTTTGTTTTTTGCCATAACGATTCCTTTCTATTATAGGAGATAAAAAATGGACAGAGCGTATCTTGATAAAATATTTAAAGAATACAACGAACAATATTATACAATTCCAGAAATACAAGAGTATGTTGAAGTTAATGAAGGAGATTATGCCGCCGCAAAATTCAATACAAAAGAATTATATGATCAAATATATATATTAAAAGTCAATAAACAATTAAATGAGTCAGAAATATATAAAGGTATTTTCTTTCACGAATTTACACATGTGTATGATTCTACACAGTTATTAAATTATCCATTTGAAGATTTTATGAAATTGATGTATATATATTCTGAATTTCATGCTTCAGAAGTTGAAATGGATATTCACCTTAAAATAGAAAAATTTTCATATAAAAAATATGTAGATAAAAAAATAATAAATCTAACTGAAAGTTTTATACTACCTGATGGACCGCTTTTAAAAGGTGATATGTATTGTAATGAAAGACTTTTATACTATTGCATTGGATATTTAGTTTCACTCAAAAAACATAATATTGAATATACATATAGTTACGAATATGTTCCAGATACATTTCGTTCATTATTCATAGAAATCACTGAATATTTTTTATCTAACATAAAATACGATTATGATGTGTTGCTTAATTATCAAATTAAATTACATAATCTGATTAAGTCTACAATAAAAGAACATATAGAAAAATATAATAAATCAAAATAAACAACTTAAAATAATTTACAAGAGTTTTTCCAAATCCGCTGTCCAAGGTGCGGATCCACACAAATCACGACTGGGCAGAGGGGATATAGTTTATTCTCAGGTTTCCTTGGTTCAAACAAGACCGTCAACCGTTGTGCCAATTGTGGGTATAAGTGGGAAACCTGGGAAGTAAATTTGAAAGACCAGGAGAGTATTAATTCTCCTGGTCTGATTCATCATGCCTTGTCCAAGCTAGTGTATAAGTTCTCAACCAAAAATAGTCTTTATTAAAATTTCCATCAGAACGGTATATATCAAATTCACTCATATTATAAGTACCTAAAGCATTACGATATGTTTTATATGATCCAAGAACCTTATTATCATCTTTTCTTATAGCTAAATAGCAATCTCCGTATTTTTTGTATATTCCGTTCCAAGTGAACCACTTGCACGGTCAAACTGAGCCAGTCCCACGGAGGATGAGAGCCACCCTCACGGAGACTGAGCCAGTGCTATTTGACGCTAATTATCAGGCAACTGCCTGTTAATTATAAATACAACTGAATAAATCATAGGTCATAGTAATCGTCTGGTAATACAATGTTGTTTTCTTCCAGAAGCTTTTTCAGAAAAAGCACTTGACGCTGGAGAGATTCTATTTCACTCCAATTGCCATGACATAATTCATCGCATTCTTCCAGTTCAAGACGAGTTAACACGTAGTCTTGCCACTTGATACAATGATGATCTTTGCTGAATGCACAATAATTATTCATGGATGCCTCCTTCCTGGGTCGCTTTCAATCCGTGACGCTCACGCATGGATACTTTACCATCAATCAATACTTCGTATGAGTTGTGAATGATTCGGTCCATGATTGCTTCTGAAATAGGGCTTCCAGCAGCCTCTGTTGGAGTGATGCGTGAATACCATTCCACCGGTTCATACTGAGTACAAAAGATGGTGGATTTATCTGTGCATCTTGACTCTGCAATCTCAAGAAGGTCATAAGATTCCTGCGGTGTTAACGTACGGATAAGCCATTCATCGAGAATGAGAAGGTCAACCTTCTGATAAGCTTTGATTACTTTCTTGAGGTCACCGCATCCTTTGGCAACATTTAATTCGTCAAGGAGTTCCGGCATGCGAATGTACTTCACCGTATAGAACTTACGACATGCCGCGTTACCTAATGCACATGCAAGATAAGTTTTTCCATTGCCGGAAGCACCTTTCAGAATGATATGATGACCGTCTATGATGTATTGGCAGGTCGCATACCGAAGGATCTCAGCTTTATCCAACTTACGATCCTCATGGTATTCAATGCCTTCAATACTTGCACTTGGTGTAGAAAAAGTAGCATTTTTGATGTACCTGGCCAGTTTGTTAGCCTGGCGTCTGCCCCATTCTGCATCAGTAAGAAGCGATAAACGATCCTCAAAGCCTAGTGCAGCATATGTGGCAGGATCCTCCATTTGGTGTTGGAGTTCATTAGCCATTGCTGTAAGCTTCATTGCTTTTAGGAGTTCAAGCGTACTCTGGTTGATCATGAGCGCTCACCTCCCTTCGCAAAGTAAGCAGCACCTCGCGTAATGCCATGTCCTTTAGGAACAGCTGTATCATCGGAACTTGTTGTCCTGACTTTATCCTGTCCGTTTTTTAGCATGGAACTAATGATGCGGATGGATGGCGTGCCGGTAAGCTCCCATACTTTAGAGCAGGCATTCTCCAAACGAGTATGACCGTATCGGTCACCAAGTTTAGTCAGGCTGGCACAAGCTTTATAGCCTTGTTCAGGCTCGCTGCCACTGGAAAGAAAGGCTTCTACAACTTTAGCCGTGCTATTGCCTATACTCATTGCCCATACCGTAAAGTCATCGGCATTGTAAGATAAATATTTTCGGTGTTCTGTTGGCATATGCTCTGGTTGAATCACCGGGTCACGACGGGGTGTCGTTGCTCTTGGATGTGAAGCAACACGAGAACCATGAAAAAATACTTCCACGGTAGCCTTAGTCAGGCGGATGTCTACCTGTTCCCCGATTAAATCAAATGGAACGGAATATTTGTTTTTTCCGTCAGTTATGAGATAATCAAGTGGAACCTTTGCAGTGGACCAGACTGCAGGCTCAAAAGGGGTTAAAGGGAGCGGCTTCATGAATGATTGTTCTTCTTCTTTGTAAGCAGAATAGCGGCATCCCTCCCTTTTCTTAAAAGGAGTTTTATTAAGCTCGTCGAGCTTTTCTTTTACCGCTGATTTTACTTCTTCCAAGGAGAAGAACTTTCGATTCCGGAGGGCTGCAATAATCCATGTGGTAGCGAACTTAACGGTTCCTTCAGCAAGACTTTTGTCTTGTGGAGCACGGACTCTGGCAGGAACGATTGCTGTTTCATAGTATTCAGCCATCTCAGCATAACTTTTGTTGAGGATTGTTTCATATCTTGTGTTCTTAGAAACACCTGTTTTGAGATTGTCCGGAATTAAAAGCCTGGTAACTCCACCAAAGTATTGATAAGCATGTACATGACAAAGGAGCCAGTTGGTTGTTTTCATATCGTCGCAAGCTTCTACATATGCATAGCAACTGCAAGGCAGGACTGCGGCGAACAAATAAGAATCAACAGCTTCGCCAGTTACACGATCGTAATAAGGAATGGTTGTACCAGCCCAATCAACCTGCATAGCATCTCCAGGTTTATGTGTGATACGCATCGTTGCTTTAGTGAGTCTTGCCCATTTGCGATATTTGTCACAAAACTGTGTGTACATGTATGGTGTCAGCTTAGAAGCATAGCAATCAGAGCAGTATTCCGTCCATAATAGGGTGAGATTTACACCCGGCTTTGCTAATTCTTTGTGTATGTAGTTGTAATCAGGCTCCTTTCTGGGATTGACTGCTTCTAACTTATTAGGATAAAGCAGTGCATACACCTTTTCATTGGTCAGCTGGTCATCCAATGGCCAGCATAAGTTATTTTCAGCAGCCAGTTTTATGACCTCGCTGATTGTGTTGCGTGAGCTATGCACGCTTGCAGCGATTTGGCGCTGCGTGTACTTAAGACTGTTAAGTCTTAAGATTTCTCGATAATCAACCATAATTATCGAACCTCCTATATGAATAGTCACACGTATCGTGTGCCAACTTCATTATAGGATAAATTTATATGAATGGCTCACCTTCCGTGAAGGTGGCTCTATTCATCCGTAATGGTGGCTCTGAATCCCCGTGCAGATGGTTCTATGTCACCGAAATATACATTTTTCGAATAATTCTTTCTCGTGATCTGTAAAATAGCAGTGGGCTTTACCGTCCGAAACCGGAATTTTGCCAGTGCAATAAAACAATTCTTTATCCTCAAAGGTAACAGATCCTTTTTGCATTTGTTCCATTTTAATAATACTCCTTTCACTCATAATAAAAGAACAGGAGATTAGTTCTCCTGTTCCAAATTCAACCTTTTAACCATTTTTTAATTCTAACGTATAAACAAGGCTTGGCGCTGCTTGTATAAATTACTTCAATACGATCAAATGATTTTGCTGAAATAACCACGCATTCATTATCGTTTTGTGAATGATCTGCGATAACATCACCATTTAAATTTACTATTTGATAACGCTTTAAAATAATTTTGGGATCGCTTGTTTTGTCTTCATGATTGTCAACACACCCAAGATAAGTAATATCCGGATCGTTTGTAAATACTCTAAGCCATGTGCCATTTTTTATTACAGTTTGCCATATATTATCTCTGGTATCTCTACCTAAATGTAAATCTCTAAGAATTTCATTATATGATTCAGAATATATTATACGACCACAAATTAATCCAAACAAAAAAGACATAATAATGTATGATACTAAAGTATTGTAATTTAAAAATCTTAAATATCTAAATTTAGATAAATATACATAAAAATTAATAAGTAAATAATTTGCAATTATACTCTGAATTAAAACATACTTTGAGGTTTGGTAATCTTTATGAGATATCCATCTATATGTAAATATAAAAATAAATCCATACATTATATTTTCAATTAATAATGGCAATTGCTCAATTAAGTCTGTAACCCAAGTAATAATAATCATCCTTTCTTTACAGAAATTATTTATTTATTGGAATAATAACCGGTGGAGTATCTCCGTTATTAATGACAGGAACATTTCCATGAATAAGCTTTTGTGAACTATTTGTATTTAAATTCTGTTTTGCCACAATTGTTAATGCTTTTGAATTAAATACTCGTGTACCTCTAGTACATACCATATGGCTAGAAGATTTCCTTTGAACAAAACCCATATCTTGAAGTGTTTGCTGCATGTATAACTTATTTACTCTTTTCTTATACATTTTTCTCTTTCTTTGTGTATACATAAGCTCCTCCCAAAAACATTTTGTAATATTATACCATAATAAACCAAAATGCTAAAGTCGGAACTTATGTTCAACACCACGTTTGCAAGCCGTGGTGAGTGCGTGTAGTGGTTTGCTTTTTAGGTAGTAGAAGAGTAGTAACCTCACGGTAACCACATATACTATTCGATCCATTTAAGCTACCTGGGCTTTTCCCAGTTGGACTGTATATTATACTATGTGCTGTAACGCCGCACATAATACGCCTTGTCAGCCTCTCGCACGATAACGTAAAACTACACTTTTACTGTATATAAACACATATGTTCTGGATTTACAAAAATGGACAATTATACTACAATCGGAGTCAGATATACTTGTGATCACAGGTCTACATTGTGATCCGCTGCACGACAGTATATCTGACAGTCGTCATGTAGTATTGAATTATTGGTACGCAATTTGTACCAGAAATGAGATTATCTAAATGAAGTACTCTAAATATTATATTCATTTCTATGGGATTCTCCCAACATCAAATCTCTTTCTTGATACTTTCGTACAGGAAGGAGGTGAGATATGGAAGATGTATTTCTATTCGTTTTAACTCTTGTAGGATTATTAATCCTATGGTCGTTAATCCGCAGAATACCATCTAAGAACATGAAAAACTTTCACATCCATTTTGGATTTTTGAAAGGATTTGACATGTCTGGAGAATTCTATAAGGATGACACCAAAAATAATAAATAGTTTAGTTCATATTTTTGTAATCTCCTTTTAGTCCTTTAAGAGAGTGGAGAGTTGTTACATGCAACTTTCTGCTCTCTATTTCTTTCTTCCTGTTTTAATTGCGTTTTATTCGTGAATTTATTTATCCACTTTTGTAAATGCAAAAATATGTGTTTATAGCTAACGTGTCGGAACTACCATCTTCAATATATCCCTTTCATTCATTTTCAGAACTAAGGTACCACAAATGATGTGGATTACGGCTTCCTCCGATATTCGGCTTTATAGCTCTTTGGCTAAAGGTCTGTCAATAGGTGTCGAATCACCATCTTGAACAAATTCTATACTGACTGCCGCGATTATAGCAGTAGCATATCAAATGGGCATCTTAACTACGATAAAATTTTTAAAATTGAAACTGGCTTACGGTTTATGTTAAGCTGTTTACCCAGACCTGATTTTGAAAGTTTGTATCCTACTAAGCCACCGATTGCTGTAGAGAGCAGTGGAAGTTTATCTAGGATCTGTGTTACGATATTCAGGAATGATGTGGCTGCGTCAATTATTCCCTTGAACATATCTGAGTTGATTGTTACGGTTGCTAATTCTTGGAGCTGTGTTTGAAGTTGATTAATGTGAGCTTCAATTGAGGATAAATACGCCTCATTCTCACGATCTGCTGACCCTTTTGAATTTTCTGACGATTCAATTGCTTCCCTTAAAATGTCAGGTGACTGCAATATACTGGCAGCCACGTTTGCGCGGTTCTTACCTGCAATTGTTTCAAGTAAAAGATTTATATTATTACTTTTTGTCTTTTTATCGGTTTCTTCGATCTCGGTATAGATATCAGCTATATCTTGTAATACGCTCGCAGTGGAACGATAGTTTCCATTACTATCTAGGATATCAATACCTTTAAAACCATTTGATGCAACTTTTGTTGCACTCATAATAACATCTCTAAGTTTAGAAACTGTTGTTACAACACCATCGGTCTCTTCCCCAAGTTCTTGCAGCTGCTGTACCGCAACGCTTGTTCCCGTTAGTCTTAGTGCGACGGTTCGAAGGGCGGCTCCGACAGACTCTGGATCTTGCACTACCTGGTTGCCGGCAGTGATTAATCCTATACTTTCATCTATATTATTCCCTGCTGTTTTAAGAGCAGATGCTGATCTTTGTAATGCTGATGCTAACCCATCGGTGGAGATGGAAAAATTATTCAAACTGTTACTTTCGAGACAAGCTCTACTGACCACACAAAATTTTGTGTGGCGCATAGGCATTTCTACCTATGTCTCACGTTTCATAAAATTGGGATTATTGCGTGAGTTCAGACTGTATATTACATCCTTATAATATAAGGATGGATAACTTCAACACATATATTACTACATACATCCTGCAGTCGTTACGGTTGATATTTTAGAATTTCTAAGTTTTTCTTTGCATTGATCAATTGCTATATCAATTGCGAATTTATATGGTTCTGCTGCAGTATCTAAGAAATATGGTATTTCTAAAAAATAATATCCATGTTCAATAGCATATTGTCTTTTATAATCATCCTTTTCTCCTTGATACTTAAAACATTCTTCTGGAGTATTACCATTACTTTTTGATTGATAAAAAGCATATGGAGTAACCTCATAATGCTGCATTCCATTTACTTCAATAATTAGTTTTAATTCTGGGATTTCGTTATCATATGGAAGTTTTCTACCAGTTTTGGGATTGATTGGAATAATATTACAATCATATTCATGCAAAACTGTATAATTTAAAGAACGTAAATATGTTGAAACTTTATTTTGCAAATAAGACTTTGACTTTTCAGTAATACATATTGGACATTCATAGTTGGTTCTATATAAATTACTTATTCGTTTCTTTAACTCTCCATGTTTTTTGCAATAAATTAATATATCCTGATTTGATTTTGGACTATAATCATAAGGAGAACTATTGTTATTTTTTGACCAAATATTAAATATTTGTGGATACAATTTTCCTAGAGAATCGTTAATATGTATTTTTCTACTATGACAAGACGGACATCGTTCACCAGATACAAAACCAGAACATGTTACAAGATAATCGTCATGATATGATTTGGTCTGACATTTTATCCAAACCTTTAATCCGCTTCCATATGTAATAGAAAATGGATCGTTTATATTTTTATTAGACCAATATTTTTGTAAAAAATCTTTTCCTATATTATCAATTCCCCATTGTGCGAATGAATTACATGCAATACAAATTGAACTTTTTTCTTGTCTAATAATATTTGATATCCTTTTTAATTCACTTGGATGTTTATTTTCAGGGCATATAAACCAATATAATTTACTGGTGGATTTACTCACCTCAGATGGTAATAATGTATTAAGTTCATAGTCCCATCGATTTAATAAATCATACCTGTTATTTTCAATACACCATTGTTCAAATGAATTACATTTTTTACAAATAAAATGATTACGTAAATCTATTGAGTTATGATCTAATCTAGTAATTTTACTTATTTCTTTTAATTCGCTATGATTATTATCTTTAATACATTTAAAATAATATTTTTCATGAGAGCCAAATCCAATATCTTTTGGTTCTTTTTTATTTTTTTCATAATCCCATAAATCCAATATAAAACTATAATTATTTTCAATACACCAATCGTAAAATGTTTTTGTAATCGGTCTAGCCATACTAAATTCACACCTTTCATTAAAAAATTAATAATATTATTTATTACTCCATTGTTTTAAAAGAGAATTAAGTTTTTCTGTTCGAATAAAAATCCACATCAAATTATCTGTATTTGGATTTTTGGCACATACTTCATATCTAAGACCATTTGAAATCAAATAATCTCTGAGTGGAACTGAAAAACAACAATATAATTTACTATCTTTCATAACTTCTCCTTTAATCATAATATAATTCTAAAATATCTTACCTCGGTATTATCTATCGCTAGACGTTTACCGATATAGTTATCAACAGGGTAAAACCCCACATGTTACCATGTGTTTAGGCATAATACTGACACCTACCTGATTAACCTTGTCCACCAAATCTGTTTCTGCAACTTCGCTATACGCTGCTTTCATAGAAATTAAAGCAGATGTTGCGTCGTCGATATTATCAAACTCTGATACATTTAATAATTTGTTAGCATTTACAGCCGACTGCTTGGCATTTGAGAATGATTCTCCAAGCCTCTGAAAATCGGCAGTACTATTTTGAATTTGAAGAGCAGTAGTACCAACGCTCTTTGCCATATCAAAGCTTTCCTTCTGGAATTCCTTTAACTTACTAATTGGTTCATCTGATACTTTTCTCATCTCAGTTAGAGCAGTATCAAACTCTTTAACTACTTCTAAACCTTGTTTAAATGTACTCCAAACTTGATTCATGGCCTGGAACGATGTCAAATACTGAGCAAGGTTTACCATCTTTTCTTTCCAACCAGAGAAGAATTTACTAAGACCACTTTCAGCAGGCTTTACAGAAGTTCCAAGATTTTTAATCTGTCCATTCATAGTATTTAACTGGGCAGTCAAAGTTTGTGCTTCTTTAGCTCCATCACTAAAAGTACCTTTTAATGTAGCAATACCATTTTTTTCCGTGAACCCACTAAAGGTAATGTCCTGTATACCAGTCAACTCTTTTAAATAACTTTCCAGTTCACCTTTTGCGTCAGTGATACTAGCCGGATCAATAATCTTACCAATACTACCAACAGAAGTTTTCAGCCCATTAACCTTCTTCTCAAACTCTTCAATAGACATTTTACCTTTTACAACAGCAGCAGCCCATTCAGTAATATTTTTTTCACCAGATGCAAAGACATCATCAATTCCCTGTATTCCACTTTTGGCAGATTGAAGTTCTCTAAAACTGTCAACTGCTTTTTGAATCTGGGTATCATAAGTCTTGATATTATTAGCAATATTATCTTTCGTACTGTTATACTTATCTAAAGCATTCTGTTCAGTGGTATTTTGTGGCGTTTTCTTATTGATTCTATCCAAAGCTTCTCGTCGCTGAGTGAAAGCATTAACCATCTTATTGGTATTCATAATATATTTGTCAATGATCTGTTGCTCTGCCTCAGTATCTGTCAAAAGTTTTAAATCTCCAGTAAACGACTTGTCAGTTGTATACTTTGAAGTTGTTTCTTTAGGTGTAGAAGAAGTGGTAGTAGATTTTTGGTTTGCAGGACTAACTTTCGCAGAAACAGAAGAAACACTTTTTTCAACAAGCTCTTTTACCTTAACTGCATCGCCAGCAACTTTCTCATACTCAGATATAATCTGTTTTACATCATCAACCCTAGCTTGCATGACAGTAATTTCTTCCCCATTAGGAAGTGCTTTGGAAATTACTGCCTGACCATCTGCTTCAACTTTTGCTGTATATTTATCTGTCTTTCCATAAGCTTCTTCGAAAATTTGATTTAACTTTTGTGCATAAGCTTCGGTCTGATCGAAATTAAGGAAATTCTTTGGATCTAATTTTCCAGCTTTAATATTTTGAAATGCTTTTTCGGCTGATACAGAAGCCGCCGGTGTCATCCCCTTTGGTTCCGGATAAGACAGAGTTCCATCTTTGTTTATAGTAGCAGATAGCTTTTTCCATTCTCCATTTGCAGATCGGATAGAAGCAGAAAATTTTACCATTCCACTTTCAAGCTGTTTAATTTGTGGTCCAACAATATCACTATCTGGATACTGTGATTTTAATTCAGAAATACCAGATTCATACATTCTCTGATAATTCTTGCTATAATATTCTTCTGAAACGGCATTTTTATTTTTACTTCCAGTTGCTTTCGCAGCCTTACCTAATGCTTCTTGATTTACATTCAGAATATTCGCAAGATTCTGTAACTCATCCTTTTTACTAAGCATTTCATTAATCTGAGTCATTAATCCAGAAGTAACTTCAGATCCAAGTGCTTCTTTTAAACTCTGAGCTGAAGCAGTAATAGACTCCATATTAGATTTAATTGTCTCCATAGACGCCAAATCTAATAAAGTAAACTGATTTGAATTTCCAGAAACAATACTTTCTGTACCTTTTCCTATGTTGCCTAATGGTTTGCCTGCATTAGTCGCAGACTTCTGTAATTTATCAATGTTTTTAGTGACGTTCTGAATATTCTTTCCGGCATTAGCAAGCCCAGAAAATATATCACCATTAAATTTAACATTGTTTATTTTTTGTAGTGCCTTTGCTGTTTTCTCAAGCTCATCAGCGATACTTTTCAGTTGACTGACACCACCATCGTCAACTTGCACACCAGTTTTTATTGTAAAATCTTCATTCGGCATATAAACTCACTTCCTTTCTTACCATTTCAAATACCCGCGAAACGTACTCCATGTAAGCTCCTGGATTGTATCTTTCTTTTCATGAATATATTTTTGCATAAGCATATAAGCTGAGGTTGTTTTGGGCGCAGGATCTCCCCATTCAGAAAAGTTAAATCCTGTTCTCCAAAGAGGTGGAAATCCTTGAAAAGCACCACCGTGCCAACCTTGAATAAATGCAAGATTATAAATATATTCGTTACTAGCTCTATGTCCACCTAGCTCACCAGAGCTTAAATGAACATTAATTGCTCCAATTTGAGGTTGAACATCGTATACATTCAGTAATGATTCTGTTCGTTCGTAAGAATTTGGATTATATGCCATATACCAATCTTCAACTGCAAATCTACTTGCGCTTTCAATTTCTGGTGCAGCTTTAACTGGTATCTCTTCATTTGTCTTATTCTTCGCAGTCTCAATACTATTTGCCAACTTATTAATCTTATTAGCGGCTCTTTTAAGACCAGAAGTATCAACTTTAATTGAAATCATAATTTCACACCCCTATTCAAACTAAAAAACTCCATGACCTATGACAGCCATGGAGCTTAATCTATTCAATATTTTTATTTAGAAGAAAGCGCTTTGACGAAATTTACGATATCTTCTTTGCTCATGCCTTTCATTGCTTCAGCAAATGCCGGTGCGAGAGCAGTGCCTACCTCTTTTAGTACATCATTTACCCTGGTTATCTGATTCTGAATGAATGCCTGAGTTCCATAATGATTTGTCATAAAATCCTGTGCAGTCATTTCCTCAATAGCGGTAAACTCAGCCACATCAGTACCGATTGCCTTGATAAGCTCTACTGCAAGTCCTTCTCTGTTCAGAGCATCATAATCTTCAGCCATAGTCTTATTGTCCATGTGAACATAAGTATAGTTATTGATTACGGTATACACATGAAGCACATGTCTAACTGGAGAGCTTACACTCACAATATCCTTTTTCTCAATATCTTTCCAATATGCGTTTTCAACAATTTTCTCCGCAAGAGTCATCTTCATATTAATTGGCATATACTCAATTTTTACCATTGATTTAATATAATCTTGCTTTTCCTGATTGGATTCCTTACTATTATATGTATTAACAAATTCCTGTACGGTAATATCTTTCATATTCAACACCTATATTCAAACCTTTCTTGTCCTTTAATCATAATAAACAGTAACTTTCCAGTAATTTCCATCAGAGGTCCATAGTTCAGTAAAGTCACCATAAGGATTGTATTTAACTCTACATACCTGTGGTGATTTACATATCTGCCAATAGACCTCTGCTGAAATCCGAAAGTTACTTCTAATCAATAAATCATTAATTTCATAAGAATACATAATTCTTGTCCAATATTTAATTTTTTATTTCAGAATATTTTTCACATACACAATCCTGGATTTCTTCTTGAATTCTTCCCTCAATAGCCTTCTTGAGTAAACTGCAATTTCGAGCGTAGCGTTTACATGACTTACATCTATTTTCAAAACAATTCTTCTGAAATTCACTATCAAATATTCCAACATATTCAACTGGATAAATTGTCAGTTCAATCCTGGGATTATCCTTATCATAAAAAATACGCTGAGGGCGGAAGAGTGCCACGTTGTCATCCTTCCATATAAGTTGTGTTTCTGTAATCGTGTCATCCAAACACTTCTCATAGTTTGCACAATCTTTATCAATTCTGTCAAAATAAAAAACAGCATCTACATAGAAATGCTGTGTATCATTTACCTCTCTAGTCCAATTCTGGGCTTTTACTTCATCTTCAATAATCTTCTTAAATGCCTTTTTATAGTCCTTTGCTTCCTTAGTTTCATACACCATAGATAAAGGTCTACCATTTTTCATAATGGTGCGAACAGAAGTATAATGATTAACCGAAGGTGGCATAGGAGAGGTTAGGTATAATCTTTCTATCATAATTTTCCTTTAATTGTGTGATTCTGGCTATTTTATTTCGTATATAATATAGAAGCTATATAATTTCACCAAGGAGGATTTTGATATGAGAAAATTTGAACAACTTCAAGATGAAGAGAAAGAAGAAATCGCCAAAGAATTAGCCTTATATGCAGCAAAACGAGAGGTAACAAGTGCACCATCATTATATGCTCAAGCTTTTATAAAAAAATATGATGACATAATTGATGCTTTTATTAAAAACTAATTCATATTTACAGTATCCAATATTGCTTCTTTACATCCATCTAAAACAATTTGGGCTTGCCGCATGGTGAGTCCTTTTGTTTTTAGTAGTAAAACCATTTCTGATAATATTTTGTAAAAATCATCTTCTTCGATGCCACATTTACTGTACTTTCCAAATATGCTATACTTATATTTATTTCCAACAATCCAATCTGCGTAACTGTGTCCTTCATCTATTTTCTTTTCAAATTCCATATAAAATCATCCTTTTATTCATCAAATTTTGTTTTCACGTACCAATGTCTCGATGGCATTATTCAAATATGCTTCGAAGTCATTGTATAAGGTGTCAATTGCTGCCTTTGAATCAGCTGTAATCAGTTCTTTTGCCTTATCAATTGCCATCTGTTTTGCAGTTGCCTGGGCTTCTGCATCAAATTTACCCTGTTTCTTTAATGTATCCACATAGGTCTGGTTAACACTAATAACCGCTTTCTCAATTGCATCCATAGCAGCATCAATGTATTTGTTGAGCTGATCATTATCTAAGTTTGACTGGTATTCTTTAATTTTCACTCTTAAATACGTAGTAACGTATACAATCAAAAGTGGCATAATACCTGTAATAATCAAATACAGAATATCCTGAATTTCTTTTTTAATATCCATTTATCTCACCTCTTTAACCGGCTGCATTATTTTCATCTTCATTGTCTGAACAATTTTCAGATGGAGTTTCTATTGGGCTTTCAAACTGTCCCATTTGATGTTCCATGCGACTGTTTTTCATATAACTTAAAACAGTTGGAATTAATGAGGCAGGAATAGCAACGAGCGCATACATAAAGCTTGTATCTCCAGTAATAGTTGCCATATGTTCTGTAAACCATAAAATTTGTGCACACAAAATAATTACGGTCCACAACACCATCTTACTTGTTCTTGGTTTTTTTAACTTAGGAAATCTTCGTTTAGCTTCTCTAAGTTCTTTTTTCATTTCATACTGACGCTTTTTCCACTGGATCTGCGCCATTTCTTTTTCAAATTCTTTTTTTGTTAAATATTTCATAAGTATCACCTATAATTTGTGATCTTTCCATAACTGTCTAAGTCTCTTATGATCACTGATCAGAAATGCAAATACAAACCTCCCAGGATTTCTTTTTGAATCCAAGATAGCCTGAAGCTCTGCATTTCCTCGAAATATGTACGCATTGCTCTGTAGAGCATTTTCAAAGAATACACATTTCTCAGGATCATAGTACTTATTCATAACTTCGTTATATTCTCGCATAAGCATTGTGTCCTTTTAGTCATATAGAAAAGCGAAAAAATGAGGTAAGAATAGTGATAAACGCGAACAATGCGTATAGGTCTTTCTTACCTCCTTTTAATTCACTATTCAAAATTATTTATCAGAAGTCTTGTTGACTACTGGCTTTACTGCAGAAACTGGTTTCATTTTCTGTACCTGTTTCTTTTTCTCATCAGCTTTCTCAAAAACTTTGTCGTTCTTAAGTACTGGCTGAATATTTTTGATTCCATCCATAACTTCATCAGATTCAGTAACTGCTTTATAAACTTCTTTCAGTTCATCATCAGAAACCTGCATAATCTTATCAAGATTCCCCTGAACAGAAGTATTAAACGGAATATTTTTTAAATTTTTAATTGCAAGAAGTTTTTCTCGTGCTTCTTTCTGAGTAAGTCGTCCACCAAGCCAATCACTAATAATATAATAAACGTCCTGGCATTCTGATTTATCGAAAAGAGTTCTCCATTTGGGCTGACGTTCATACTCCCAGCAATATGGGCAGTACTCATACTCAGTTTCACACATCAAGCATTTTCTCTTGTTAGACATGATGGTCCTCCTTTCTTAGTAAAATCCCATGGACCGTTTAGCCCATGGGATCAAGAGAATATCAGTCTTCGTCGGTCTGCTCGTCATCTTTTGGGAATACCATGTAGAAGAGACGTTTCTTTCTAGCACAGTAATCAGACTGAGCATCACCTTTGTAATCGAATGTAGAGTCATTCTTCATAGCAATGGTTGTCTCAGGAGATGGCTGGAAGCTTGGGAATACAATATAACCAAGTCTCAGAACATCTTTCTCACATGGATCGCAATACAGACCAACAATTGTCAGACGTACAGTCTTCGGGAATTTATCTGCATAGTTCTCAACAATAACAGTGTCTTTGCACTTGTACTCATATTTAATAAGCAGCTGTACAATCTCTGCATTGTCTTTTACGCCTGTTGGGAATGTTACAGTCTTTGCGTCCAGTTTGAACTTGTTATTTGCATCAACTTCACCATCGGACAGAGTAAAGGATTTACCTGTACCACCATCCTTGTAAACTGGAGTAACGCTAAGAGTACCAGTTACAGGCTCGTCTGGCAGATCGTACTCGGTCTTGCTTGGGTCAACCAGAATCATTCTTGGGGCCTCAACTTCACCAGCCTGATCTACCATAATTTTCTCAGAACCTGTAGTACCAGCGTAAGCACCAAGTACAAGGTGTGTATTTGTCAGAGTAACGGTTGCTGCCTTTGCAGTATAGGATCTCTTAATCAGGGCACCGTCTTTATCTGTAGAGTCTTTTGTATCTGCGGAAATATCAATGGATACATCACTGATATCTGGAAGTCTGTAATAAACTTCACCTGTTTTTGAGTTATCTGCTACTGCATGAAGAGCAGAATCCCATAATACACCATCAAGATTAAACATGTATATGTCCTCCTTAATTTATTTTTTTTGAACATAAAAAAACAGACCTAAATTTGGTCTGTATCCCTAAACCAGTTAAATGATTCTTTGTTAATGTTCTTAGTATCCATAAATCCACCATAAGCACCTTGAGTAAGTGCGAGAGTAGATACATAGATTTGTGAACGTTTAACGGCATCCATAAATTCATAGATACCACATTCTTTTAACTGGTCTTTACTATATTTAAAGCCAGGATATACAAGCATTGCAGAAATCAAGTTTTTCAACTGTGATTCATACGGCTTATTTGCCTGGGCTTTCATTCTATTTCGGTCACGTTCTACAAGTAACCTTTTTGCAGTTGCTCCTTTTACTATCTTTGTTCCTGCATAAGTCATACCATTGATACGTCTTATATAAGAAACAATATGGTGATAAATAAAAGAGTCAATTGCAAAATCCAGTTCTTCATTATAAAGAACCATTTCGCCAGTCTCAGTTTTCTGAGCTATACGTAATTTACTAAAGTCAAAATCTCCAAATAAAATTCCTGTTTTCTCCGGTGTTAAGCTAGGAGCAAACACAGAGAAAAAATCAAATTCACTTATCTTGTTCCAATCCTGTCCATTATCCCATAACATTACTTTAAAATCAGATGGAGTCCCACACAATAGTCCAATCATCTGATAATATTCTTGCTCACCAAATTCAATAATTTCCTGCATAGTAGGCTGTTTGATGGTTATATAACTATTCAGTCTGTATGGTTCTCTGAATAGAAGTTTGCATTCATCATACTTAAAGCATGACTCATCAAATTCTAACTTGTCCATGGCTGTTTATTAATAACCTGTCGCTTTCCATTTCTTATACCGGTAATATTGTTGGTGGTTTCTTGTTCAAGAGTAATAGTGCGAATAATATAATTAGAATCAGTAAAAGATTCCTTATCACTCACAATATTGCAATGAGCGCCAAAAATATTGGACCAATTAAACCTTTCACGAATAATTGACCCAATAAGGTCATGTCTGGTAATACCAGTAAGCGGATCAATTACATCACGCACATCGACCATTACTAAGAAAGTAACGTTCATATAGCACATGATCTGATTATATTTTGGAATATCAGTGAATTCAGTTTTAAAACAAAGATGATGACGCACTTTTTCTTGTGTATTTGGCAAGTAAAAATGAGGATGAATATTTCCCTCTTCTCCATAATACATTGTCCAGTCCCCATCATAATTGATGGTTCCGTCTGCATTGAACAATTCTGTATTTTCCAAATCAAGATTATGGAGTGCATATAATAATTCTGGAGATTTTAGTAAGGCTTTTTTAACCTTTTCCTTTAGAAAAATATTATTATCATCAGGAACGCTCGTTAGGGCAGTAAGCTTTGCAAGTAGTTCCTGCTTATTTTGAAGCTTGTCCATTTGAGCCTCCTTATAATACCGAAGAAATTTGAAGCTGGATTTCTCCAACAATATTTCTTCCATCTTTATTTATAGAGCATTTGACTACAAGAATTTTGGTCAGATACTCTTTATTGTCTGCAAATTTTATTTTAATTTTATTATTATCATTTTGCTCTAACCAAGTAATCAGATCAGAGTTGTCTGTAATATCTACCTCATCCGGCTGTTCGTGCCTATTATTTTTTACATAACAGGTCCAACTACTTTTTGCTAAGTATGGGATAAACTCATCTGTAATTTCATGCCCAGAAGAATCAAAATATTTGGCAGTAATAAGTTTATAACTACCTCCAATTTTAATCTTATTAGCATTACAGATTAAATCACAATGGACTGTATCCATTTCTTTTTCGGTTTCTGTATGCATAGGAGTATCTGTTGGTACTTCATTGTCAAACAGATCTGCATACATAGCAAAAATGTCACCTTGAGCATATTCTACATTGTCACGTCCGTCAGTATACGGATCGAATTTATCTTGAGAGAAGGTAAGTCTCTTCAGTCCAAACATTGGAACTGTTTCAACCTTACTAACTTGGAACACATTTGGTTTTTCTACAGGTGCAGAAATAATAAAACGCATGTTTCGATTGTCTTCTTCAACATAATAAATATCTTCTGTGATTGGATTTAACGGAACGATTGCCTTAAACTGGCTTTCGGTGGAAGTTGAGTAATACCTTTGTGTTACTTTTACAGTTCGTTAAGCTGTAAAAGAGCAATAAATGCTTTTCTCATATTTTCATATGAAGTGCTGACTATATCTTCACCATGCCTTGCGGTTTAGGTGTTCTCCATTTCGGACACTTGTCCTACATAATAGTCGATGAACCTTACCCTATTCGAGTCTTGGCTGCTGATTATCTAATATTTATAGTTTTTCCAACATTCACGCCTGATCCTATTTCATACCTACGTTGTAGTCTATAAATCTCTAAAGAGTTCCCAGCAATTAGAAGAAATTCACTGCACAGTTTCCAAATGCAGTGGACAATTACTTATCAGTCCATACAAATGTGTTACTTATCTGATTCGTTAATTCAGATAAGACCTTTCGGTTTTCTCTTTCTTTCGAAAGAAGTTCAGACTATATCTTCATCCTTTCGGATGTCCTCCACAGTACCCACTTGGGTAACTTAGTCGTTGAACGTTCCTCTATTCGAGGCTTCGCTGCTGATTTTCCATTAAAAAAAAGAACAGGGGATTTAACCTCGTTCTCATACAATTAATTTTTTCTGCTTTCGCTGCATTCACACTTGGATATATTTCATTCCTATGCTGTAGCTTAATTGTCTTTAGGAATTTCCAGCAATTCAAAGGATGGGTTTTCTCCTTATTTCTAAAGAGAAGGACCATGATACCAGATCCAGAGTTATAATTATTCTGTGTTCTTGTTACTCCCCAAACTTTTCGTTTGTACCGTTTTCCATTTTTCTTGACAATAAAGTGAAACCAATAATCGCAAGGAAGAATATTATATTTTACGAACTGATTTGCTATTTCTTTTGTGCAGATAAGCCAACGGTGGTAAATACCCTGATCATCAGGGATGTCCGCGAAAAGACCTACAAAGTCGTCTGACCCATATTTTCGTCTGTAGTCTGTTTCAAAATAATAAAGCTCATCAGTTGGTTCGAATTGTGTTTTCTGACTTGGTTTAAATTGTAGATAATACTCAACCTGGTCTTTATCCAGTGAGCTATAAGATTTAATAATAAATTTTGCGTCAATGCGAGTTTTTGTTGTATGTGGACCATGAGAAATATTTCTGTTCAGAGTAGGAGAATCGTCATGATAGTAATCATATAGATAACAAACCCTAGACTGAATATCATTATCCCATGTTGCTTCCATAGCCTCATCAGATTGTTGTTTAATCTGTTGACCTATAGTACCAACATTTTCATACATTCGCTTCATATCACTAAAGGTAACCATAATCAGTCCTCCTTCAGTTTTAGTACAGCAACACCAGCATCCAAGATGAGCTTTCGATAATCCTCAAATTGTGAATCTGGCTTATTGTACGTTACTCTTGCAGCTTCCAACAATTCAATAACAGGAACTAGTTCGACAGGATAGAAGAGTAAACTATTCAATCCATCCAAATCATATTGAATGTTCTGAAAAATCTCATTTACATCTTTACCAGGATAATTGCCAGCAGTATTGGGATCTGCGCATTGAAGCAAGAAAAAAATAGAACCTCGTAAGGTCTTTTTGATTTCTGACATTTGCATATCAGAAAATTTTCCGTACCGGTGTTTCGTCATGACGTTTCACCTCCGGAAATATAGCTATTATTTTCATAACCATAATCACGAATGAATTTCCGAAGCTTACGCTCCAAAGAGTCAACTCGTTCTATATTCGATTTATAATTTGCCTGAATGTTCTTTTCTTCTTTACCACCAATAATTCTTGCTAGATTTATTGTATTTTCAACCTGTGGTTTCATCCATGCAATTACCATATACTGGGCAAATATACTGATCACAAAATCATCATCAGATTTTAAATCAATAGAATCGGTGAGAGAGTAAGTCAGCTCTAATACTTGGTCATTTAAGTCAAGTGAACTGAATTTCTTCCTAATATATGGTGTAGCTGCAGCGTCATGTAACCACGAACGCATTCGATCATAAGCAAAATCTTGTGGGAGTTTAAAAAAAGATGGATCATTCATTAGATTATAAAATCGACTAAATATTTTATCGTAGGTCATATTGCACCTCCGATCCGAAACATTAGTACTTCAAATCAAAGCGTGTACCACAGACTTCATCAATGATTTTTGCTTTGCTCAAGTCATTAAATGTTCCATTTTCAATTTGTGTTGCATATTTTTCAATGATAATTTTCTGTACAATAGTAGGAACCTGAGTGAATGCAGTCTTAAAATCAGAAACAGAAAGATTCATAAGCTTCTGAATATCATTTGCATCAAACATATTCGCATATACGTCTTTAATATCGCTCCAATGCTCGTCGTTAAGGAGATTATCATCTTCAATAATAATGTCCGGATTAAAAAGAGAAGGATATCCTTCAAGCATACCTGCTTTCAAATCCTGGTATTCAACATTTCTTCTATCACCAGAACCTACAAATTTATATGTCATTCCACTATGGATCCCATTAAAATGCACAACTCCTGGAAAAATAGAATGACACGGAATCATCTCATCTGGACGATAATCTGCATCAGTTTTTACATTATTTTTCTTTTCTTCCTCTTCCTTAATGTCTTCAACTTCAAGATTAAGAAAGTCTACCTGATCTTCCGTAAGAACAGATGTTGCAACATACTTTTTATCATCATTGTTTTCATTCATTAAATCTACCAGGACTTTACTTTTTACTTCAAGTTCTCTAGCCAACTCATAAATTTTCATAGTATATATATCCTTTCAATCAAAAACAGGTAGTAACATAAGTCACTACCTGTTAAATAATTCATTTATTAGGCTTCGAATTTCCATACGCCGAATCTACGGTTTACGATAGTTTCAACACCAAATGTTGTCTGGAATTCGTAATCCATAGTATCATCAGCATTCTGTCCTAATGTAGTACGCTCAACAATCTGATCTGCACCTTCATAATAC
>ERZ808278.514-NODE-514-length-24351-cov-4.988146_pt1 | contig 24351 bp, 28 predicted proteins | sample MGYA00521239_ERZ808278 | MGnify/ENA primary metagenome ERZ808278 (study PRJEB31516, sample SAMN03275600) | gut metagenome | biome: mammalia-associated habitat; material: feces | host: Papio cynocephalus | place: Kenya | collected 2012-07-17 ... | reverse complement strand
ACGTTCAATCATAATTTGACATGTTATTTTTTATATGTTGCAGATAAAAATAATCAGAATGATTATCTTAAAGATTCAAGGAGAAAATCATGAGTAAAATAATTCTTAAAAATTCATGTATAGAAATAGAAGATTATACATTGGGTCAATGTCCAAAACTTGAATATAATTTTCAAATATGGAATCCTATTACACACAGATTTGATGTATTAGGTATGAAATATGAGGAAGAAAATCATAAACTTATACTTCCCAGAGGTATAGATATTTGGAAGATAAAACAATATTTAAATGAAAAAGTATGTTTTACCAAAGCTCCAAATGATTATGAAACTGCAGATATATTAATGCGTTATGCACCAAGAGATGATATTCAAAGGCAGGCGTTAAGATTTATGTGCGGGATTGAAGAATATGAAGAAAATTATTCTTTGCCACAACTATCCGTAAATCTTCCAACTGGTAAAGGTAAAACTTATTGTTCCATTGCCACAATAGCTTATTTAAAAATAAAATCTATTGTAATTACTTATTCTATTACTCTATTAAATCAATGGAAAGAGAATATAAAAGAGTATACAAATTTGTCTGAGAAAGATATTTTATTTATCAATGGATCACAGACAATGAATATGATATTGCAAAATAAGAGCACCAGAGCAAAAGCAGCAAAAATATTTCTATGTACTCATGGCACTATTAGATCTTATTGTGATGAATATGGTTGGGATAAATTAAATCAAATATTTCAAATATTAGGTATTGGTATTAAGATATTTGATGAAGCTCATTTGAATTTCGAAAATATATTACTAATAGATTTTTATACTAACGTATTTAAAACTTATTATGTAACTGCTACGCCCAAAAGATCAGATTATAGAGAAGATAGAATCTATCAGTTGTCGATAAAAAATGTTCCCTTTGTAGATTTATTTGATGAGAATAATGATCCTCACACAGATTATGTTGCTATCAAATGGAACAGTAGACCCACTCCATCACAAATATCTGCTTGTAGAAATATGTATGGATTAGATAGAAATAAATATATCAATTATGTGGTTCATCAGGAAAATTTCTATCTTATGATGCGTATTATTATGGATATGGTAATCAAGTGTAAAGGTAGAGTATTATTTTATATTGGTACTAATGAAGCAATTCTTACAGTATATAAATGGATGAGCGAAAATTATCCAGAATTTATTGGAGATATTGGTATTTATACATCTTTAGTTGATAAAGATAAAAAGATGAAAGAAAAGAATAAAAAACTTTTATTATCTACTACAAAATCTGCTGGTTTAGGAGAACATATTGCAGGATTGAAAATGACAATAGTATTAGCTGAGCCTTTTAAATCTGAGGTATTAGCTAGACAATCATTGGGTAGAACTAGAGATTCTGGAACTGTATATGTAGAACTTGTAGATATGGGATTTAAATATGTAAGAAATTTTTATTATGCTAAACTTCCAATTATGAATAAATACGCTTTATCTACTTCTGATACAGTAATTGATCAGTATGAATTAACAAGACGAGCAGTTTTATTGGAAAAACAAAGAGAAAAACCTGGAATTATAAATCCTATTCGATTTAGAGATGAAAGATTCTTTGATTATTCTCAAGAAGATGCTAAAGAGAAGAAAATTATTAAACCAATATATTTTTTACAATAGAGGAGTGAATGATGAAAGTAATAATTATTGTATTAAAAATATGGGCTTCTATAGTATTATTTACTTATCTTAATGAGTCGATTGGTAATTCTATAACATCATTGGCTAGCAATAATATTAAAGAAAAGTCTAAATTTATTGGTTATACATTGCTTACTATTATTTTATTTATATTTCTAATGAAAATAGTTACTAGTTTATATGTAGACATATTCAATTAGGGGGAATTTTAAAATGATATTTTTTAATTATATCAGTTGCAAAATAGCATTATCAATTGTTATTCTAATATTAGGTGCGATCAATTTTAAACCATTTAATAAAATCAGTTTTAATAATATTGCTATAGGTCTAGTGGTCATTATTGTTATTATTTGTATATGGATATTCTTTGATATGGATATTTATAAAAAAATGGTTTTATTTGAATTTTATTCAAAATATGGTGTTATCATTGAATAGGAGTGATAAAATGAAAAAACATATAATTCTTTCTATTATATTTTATATTTTTGCATTTATATGTGTTTTTGCTATTGATAATTTTGACAATAATACTTTTATAATTATAATAAGAACAATTATGATATCTTCTTTATTATTAATGACAAAACATATTCTAATTGCATGGAAAATTCATAGTGATCGTTTAAATGAAAAAATTAAATTAATCGATGAATTTAATAATAATTTAGATGAACAAATAAAGAAAATGGATAAGGAGATTAAAAAATGAAAGCATTTATTTCTCAGCCAATGAAAGATAAATCAGAAATGGAAATTTCTGCAGTAAGAGAAAGAGCAATTAATGATTTAAAGAAAATATATGGAGAAGATATAGAAATAATCGATTCGTATATTACAGAAAATCCTCCTGCAGACTGTAAAAATATTCCGTTGTGGTATTTTAGAAAATCTATTGATAAATTAATAGATGCTGATGTGCTTTACTCATGCCCAGATTGGGACATGTATAGAGGATGTATTTTAGAACATGAGGTGGCAAAAAGTTATGGAATTAAAATTTTGAATTATAATGATCCAGATTTAAGATAAGGGGGTATATTAAATGATAAATACAAATGAAGCTATTGTAAATATTGATACAGATTCTGCTTTAGAAAGTATTTTATATAATATTTCGGATGATTATATTCAGGCTTCTATTGAAGAAGCTTTGAAATATAAATTCAGACCTTATGCTACAAGGATGCCTAATATTGTGTATTTATTGGAGAATAAGTTTATTTCGATCAAAAGTGTTTATACGGGATCTAACCAGCAGATTATTGACGAAAAAAGAGAAACATTGTACACGAATATTATTAATCAGATTTGTAATTATTACAATCTTTCTATCGTCAATGAAATTCCAACTGAGCATATTTATATGGTTACTTATATGCTATATCAGATTTTAGTATCTGAATTTTCCGAAAGAATGCTTGCTATGTTTTCTAATTTTGTTTTTAATAATAGAGATTCTTTATATCATTCTCTATCACAAGCACAAATAGATGATAGATCTGCTTATACAAAAAAAGTATATACAGATCCTGTTCAAATTGCTATTTATGAGAATATGACATTTATTCTCGATAATGTAGCTTCATTGGATTTTTCTATGGAAGTATTATTAGCTTTATTGGCTGATAAAAATGCTTCTGATATTATTTGTAGATATATTGGAGAAAATAGATCTTTATATAAGTATCATTATGCTTCTTATATTACAAATCTAGCTACAAGAACTGATATGATTACAAATATTAAATTACAATTTGTAAATTTATATCAGTCTAGAGTTGCTATGCTTGATCAAAACGAACCAATAATTAATGAAGGAGAGGGAAATAAATAATGAATGAGGTAAAAGAGCAGGGTTATAAATTAACAGAAGATGATAAGAAAGAAATTCTTGATAGCATGAAAGAAGAAGTGGAAAAGAATAAAAATTTAAAAGTATTAGCGGATCTTCCTTCTAATAATGGAGTTGAAACAAATGAAAATCCTGAGGAAGGATATATGAAAGAGGTAGAAACTATTGTAGATCCGGTTACAGGAGCAACAACTGTATTGAATAGCAATCCAGACACCCATGTGGTTGCTGTTGGAAAAAATACAGTAGATGTATTAAAAGATGCAATTGTTTCAGATATGGATTATTCTGAATTAAATTTAAATGAATCTGATATTAAGAAACTTCTCGAATCTGAACAGGAAGGGTTACAGGAGAAAGATAAATATTCTATTTCAGATGAGACAGTTGTAGAATTATTATCTATTATCAATAGATATAAAAATCATGAACAGATCAAATATAAAGATTTTCCTGAGGAAATTAAAAAATATATTGATCAGTATATGAAAGCGAATGGATATGGAAATAATTCTGTTCAGTCTAATACTGCTAGAAATGCTATTGTTCAGATGATGTTGGATGATTATATTTCCAAACTTGAGATCAGCAAATTTGAGGATGATGTAAATAAAAATATCGAGGATCTTATGAAAGATGCTTCTAAGGAATTATCTGGTATGCTTCATGAATATAATGATTCTAAAGATGGATATCTTGAAGAAGTGTATAATTCTGTAGAAGATCCTGAGAAAAAAGAAAAAGTGAAAGAGATTATTGATGCTTGCAAAGATGGATTCAGTCTCACAAGATTAAAAGAAGCAGCTCCAAAAATTAAAATCAAGAGATATGATATTGAAAATCCTTCCAGAGTTGTAAAAGGATTCCATACAAAATATCTTTACAATCAGTCACATATTTATGATCTTACAATGTGTGCTAATATTCTTGGTAGGCATTTAATCGACGATGGATATATTACAGAAGCATATAAAGATGAAGTGAATAAATTTATTCTTTTATTCTGTAAAGTATGCATGAATTACAATGTAAATTCTTCCAAGGATCATGCATTTATGTATTATTTTACATATAATATTATTCTTCTTGATCAGTATAAAGGTGATGATTATAAAGAATTTGCTGGTAGATATCTTCCTAATGTAATGGAAGTTATTAAAAATCTTCGATAATATTAAACCCTAGAGGAAATATTTCCTCTAGGGTTAATTTTTGTTTTAAATATATACTATATAAAAGAGAAAAAAGAAAGGAGATAATTATATGTGAAACTAAATGATTTTTATGGAAATACATTAAATATATTTTGTGACGCAAGCACAAGAAGAAAGGGGAAAATATTAGATGCGTGTTATGGAGCAATAGCTACGGTAAATAACACGGAAATAGATAAAATTTATCGAATTAGTTCTAATAGTACAAATAACTTAGCGGAAATTCAAGCGATTAAAGCAGGTATTTGTTTGGCTATTAAGTATAAAGATAGATATGATTCTATTAATTTATTTAGTGATTCCGAAATATCTATTTTAGGAATTAGAGATAGATATTTCAAATGGAAAGTGAAATATAATAAATTATATGGAACAAATTCCAAATTGATATCAAATCAAGATATCTTTATAGAAACAATGAATTTAATATGTGACCATAATCTGATGATTACATTTTATCATCAAAAGGGTCATGTATCAAATAATATAAAATCTATTAAAGAGGCAGAACATGTCTTTATGGCTTCTAATAATATTAGAGAAAAAATAGATTTAAATTTAATAAGATATATTTCATATTGGAATGATAAGGTGGATAGAGAAAGCAGATCTAATCTTATGAATACCAATATTTATAAATTAAATATAGTAAGACCAGTTCATTTCAATGTAGTGAATTTTTACGAACAAATGAACCATTACAATAATATGCAGTATATAATAAAGGAGAGAATGTACTATGAAAAAAGAAATAATGAATCAGAAAGAAATCAATGATGTTGGATTTAACAATGATCGTGAATTTGCTCAGAAATTTGCAGATACAGTAAATAATATGAATGCATTATGCTTTAAGAATACAGGAGTAAAAGATTGCACTCTTAAAGTTACAACTCCAGTATTCTTTGTTCCATTAAATTATGGAACAGAAGAAGAATCTAAAGGTATATTTACAGAAGCTCTTGAACCTTATAGCACAATTTGTGATCCTTATATGAGGGATAGAATCAATGATCCTATTTATAAAGGAAGCGAAAAAGGTCTTTATGATACAACAATGAATTATTTTCGTGCTAAATTTAAAGATATTTTAATAGCTAATTATTATATCATAATTAGAAACGGGATATATAAATCTTTTGAAGAATTAGGAATATCTTTAAAAGGACAAAGAATGGAAAATGATATTCCGTTTAAATTTTCTCGTTTTTGTGGTATAGCTTTTCCATATTTTGAAGAAATTGGAAAGTTTGACCCAAAGGTAGACGTAGCCCGTTTCATTTATAATACAAAAGCAGAATTATCAGCAGCAATAACTGGTTTATTTTATGATTCTATTGCTGCACAATTAGGACAAATGACATATGGAGAATTTAAAACTGCAAGCAGTAGAATTTTAGAAAGAGCTGGAATTAATGTAGAAAAAGCTCCATCTGCAATGACAGGGACATTTTCATTAATATATCAATACCTACTTGAACAGGCAACAGACGATATTAGCAAGATTATGGAGATTGCATTAACATTAGCTCTTAATACTTTAATTCAGGCTTTATCTGTTGGACAAATTTTGTATAAGAGATATTATGAATCAAAAGAAAATACTACTATAAAATCTAATGCTTGTGGAATATACGATGGAGTAGATTTAGGAATTGGTGCTTTTTAAATAATATAGACAATTATATATTATATTAGGGAGGTAATATAATATATAAAGAAAGGAGTTGAAATAAAAATTTTATGAATCAATATAATTTTTATTCAGGTGAAGCTATGGGAGCTTCACCTGATTATATGTCTACGAATATGAATTGTAGTACATTAGTTCCAGATAATGGAACTTTACAATTTAATGCAAATGGTGCAAAGGTAATACCACAAGAGTATTTAATAGATCCATTTGCAACACCACAGGATTTAGCATATAGAGCATTTCAACAGCAGCAACAAGTTCAAATGATGCAGTCTCAAATATCTGGTAATCCTTATGGAACATCAGAATTTATGAATCAATCTGTATCTTTTGGAGCAATGGGCTATAATAACGGTATACAATCTCAACAATATATGGAAAATAGTATGGGTACATACAATAGTCCATATCATATTAGTGATCCGAATTTAAATGGTGCAGATCGTACTTTTGTCATGAATAATCCAGCTTTATATCAAAATAATATGGGAATGATGAATAATCCATATTTAAATATGAATCCAGCATTTGGAATGAATACAATGGGAGGTTCTATTAATCCAGCTTTTGATATGGGAAGACCTTCGATTAATCCAGCATTTGGAATGATGGGAAATCCATATATGGGAAGTATCAATCCAGCATTTGGAATGAATATGGGATATCAGCAACCTAAATTTGAAGATAAAGTTGTTCATAGACCAGGAATGGCTTTTGCATTTGGTGTGAGAGATTCTAAAGGTTTAAAAGAAGCTTGTGAGAAATTAGATATCGAAAAAGTATTAGAGTTAGAGGAGGAATCAGTTAAACGAGAAGAAAGTTATGGAATGAATTATACTTATAATGGTGGTTTTATGAATTCATATTATGGTTATGGATATGAAATCGAAAATAAATATAAGCAAAAAGTATATGAAATGGTAGAGGAGGCTAAGAATACTCAAAAGAATATGTTCAGGAATATGCTTTTATGTTGTCAGAATTTTATCGATGATCCTATTCCAGAAGAAGAAATCGATCGTTTGGTAAATGGAGACACATATACGGTTCCAGCATCAACTTTCCAAGCTATATATAGTAATGATAGATTAGCTTATTTTAGACCAGTTGATACGATGAATAATCCTGTTAGAAAAGCATTTGAAGAAATTAAAATGACTTATGATTATTTAATGAAAGGAAAGGAAGAAACAATAGAAAACTATAGCGATGCTATGGTGTTTGTAAATAAAGGAATAGAAATCGCAGACTCTATTCATGAAAGACGCAATTATGGTAATCGATATGCAAGTAATTCATATCGTAATTTGATTAGAAATAGTTTAAAGAAGAAAGGAGAATTAAACAATACACCAAGCTTTAATTTCAATCCAGGAGCATTCGAAAATAAGTTGCCAGAAAATAGAAACCTTCCACCAATAAGAGATGAAAAAGATGGGAAAGTTCAATTCCATATTGGAGAAGGTAATAGTAAATATGAGGGGACAGAAAAAGGATATACGGAATATGTATTAGGACCAAATGAGAACATTCCAAGAGGAAAAGATTTTCCATTGATGAATGAATCCTGTACATTAAATCCAGATGGAACTCTTAATTTATCTGCTCCGCCGTGGATGACATCTTCTGATATAGAAAATCAATATGAGCAAGAATATCAGAAGACAAGAAATGAATTTCTTCAATCTATCTATAATCTAAAATAGGAGGTGATAAATTTATGGATTTAGATAGTAGAGAAGTTATAATATCTAAAATGATGAGTAAAACAACAAGCATAGATGAATTCAATTTTGATATGCTTACTGCTCCTCCAATTTATTCTATCTTTGCACCTTATGAAATAGATAAATTGGATAATATTGCTACCAGTATAAAATACTCTGGTAATATTATGAAAAAATTAAAAGCAATAGATGAAATATTGGTCCCTAGGGGATTTGAAAAAATAGCTCAAGGAACTAATAGAACTTGTTATAAAGCTTTATATGACGATAGATTCGTCATCAAAGTAGCATTAGATAATACTGGAAGAGGAGATAATCCAAAAGAATTTTTAAACCAAAATATTTTCAAACCATTTGTGAGTAAAATATTTGAGGTATCTGCCTCCGGTACAACAGCATTTGCAGAAAGAGTAACTCCTATTACAAATAGAGAAGAATTTATTTCTGTATATGAAGATGTATTTATCTTAATAACTCAATGGTTTATGAGAGGTAAATATATCTTAGCTGATATTGGAACAAAGTATTTTATGAATTATGGGTTAAGAAGAAATTTTGGACCAGTATTATTAGATTATCCTTATTGCTATGAACTGGATGGTAATAAATTGTATTGTACAGCTCATGATGAACATTCTCCGTCAGGAATATGTGGTGGGGAAATAGATTTTGATCCAGGATACAATAATCTTTATTGTATGAAATGTGGTCAAAGATATCGTGTAAACGAAGTAGCAAAACAACAATTAAAAGAGCATAATATACTCATTAAAGGAAGATGGGTACAAGGAGGAAGAAAAATGAAAGTATTGATTAGTAAAGCAGATGGAACCGTAGTTCAGACAAATAATGGTGTTGCTGAAACAGTAATTAAACCAGAAGTTAATTCTTTACCTAAAAGAGATGAAGCAAGAACTGTTGCAACAACTAATAGTGAAAATCCTAATAACTATGTGATCAAATCTAAGAATGGTATGTCTATTCAGATTGGAACGACTACAGAGCCTGTTACTGTAAAACAAAAATTTCCAAGAAATCCAAATCAGCCACCTATCCAGCAGAGAAGATTAAATAATGACAATAGAGGTATTGTTAGAAAAAATGATAATGGAAGAAAGATGAATGTGAATATTAATAATTCATCTCCAAAGAAATTCACAATCTTCAATGCGTTATCAGAAGTAGATCTGGAACATGATATTGTGGTGTTTATTGAGGAGGAAACTGGTAAGAAATGTAGTATTTCTTTGCAGGCAGTTGACCAATATATGAATCCGGAGCTGGAAAATAATACTGAAGAATTGGAAACGGCTAAGGCTGATTTATTTAGGGCAGAGGAAAATAACCAGAAACTTAAGGAGAAGGCTATAGAATTAGAAAATACAAATACTGAATTATATAGTCAGATTGATGATCTTAATAAAGAATTATCAGATACAAAAGAAAAGATTGAGACTGTTGAATCAACAGCTCATAATTTAGGATATGATAGTGTATCAGATGCTTTAGATGATATCCAGGGGGTCATTAGAAAATTTAATGATATGGCTAAAGAATTAGAAACATATAAGAATATCAGCGAAAATACAGAGAAAACGTTAATTCCAGCTACAAATGGAGAATACGAAGACTTTGTATCAATTCCTGGAATTCTTACGACAATCAATAGTATATCTGAAAATAAATATGAAGAAGATAAACAGATTATTGTATTTCCAGCAAGTGATGGTGGTTATATGTATGACACGGAGGGAGATATCATTTGCGTAGATGTTTTAAATGGATATGATATCGGAAGTATTAATATGCAGATTGATCCATTAACAGATATCGAAACAGCTCATAAAATGGTTGTAGATGAAGAGGGTGATCAGGAAGATACAGATGAAAATTCTGTAAAAGAAGAAGTTGATGAATCTGATCAGGAATCTGCAGAGGAAGAAGAGGAAACAAAGGAGGAATAATAGATGGAATGTCTATTAAAGGGAGTAATAGAAGTTACTGATAATATAGAATATGCACAGAAAGCTGCATTTACTCCAAATTCTCCAGCTAGAGTGGTAATGTTTTGTGATGAAACATCTTCAAAATTACCATTAGATCATCCTAAAGTAATTGGTGGAAGTATTTTGCTTCCACCAATGGAAGCTTTAATTGCAGAGGCTGATGGAGATGCAGTCGGATATGATTATTGTTATAGACAATATCTAAGCAATGAACAATCTGTTGTGGCATTTATATCTGCTATTGTTATTTATCTGTATAAAGGTGGATATATGTTATTCTATTGTGATAATTTATTAGGAAATCATATTGTAAAATTCTTAAAAGTTATTTATGATAATTTAGGAATTAGATTTGGAGTGGTTGGAAGTCAACCAAGCCCACCAATGTATGATGTTAGATTTACTGCTAAATGGTTGGAAGTATTATATATGGAAAATCAGATTCCAGTAGAAGAATATATGAGATTGGTTCCTGAGAACACACAAATTCCTGATTATTTATCTAACAAACTTTTACAGGAAGTAAGACCTTATGGTCAGGACATGAATGAGCAATATCAAACTTTATCTAGGCTCATACACAGATATAAAGAGAATCCTAAAACTATAGTACCTATTCATGTAAATTGGTAGAGCAATCTACCAATTTACTTTTTTATGAAATATTATAAGGAGTTTTAATATGTTTGAGAATATAAAGGTAATAAAAATAGAAAATGATAAATCTGAGACTAATAATATGAAAACAACACCAAAATGTTTTTCTCATTATAATGAGAAAAACATCGGCTGTATTTATAATTGTTTATGCAGACAGGAATGCTTAATGAATAGATGGAGGAATGAATAATGAATTTATTTTATGGAAATATTCAAAATTGTCCTACTGTAAATTCTATAGCACCAGATTATAATATATTTAATTTTAGCTCATTATCTGAATTATATCCAAATATTGGATTAATTCCTCCTAATAATTTAGGAGCATTAAATGAATATGATTTTGATGTAAAATATTCTCATTATTTAATAGATAATGATATGATCTTTATCAGATTTATGAATATCATATTATCATTATATTCTAATCGATCTGTATATCTTATTATAGATACAAATGATAGTTGGAGTATGATGCTAGTAGAATCTTTGATGAAATTTATATTAGCTAGATATGGTATTTCTGGATATTTTGTAAACTCGTCAGAAGATATAGAGTATCAAGAAATATTCAATGCAGATCAAACAAATTTTGCACCTGGCTATGGGGTACAAAATTTGATTAATGATAAAGAAAGATATTTATATCTTTATAACAAACAAGAAATATTAACTGGTAATAGAAGAGAGGATTATGATGATTGATATTTATTCATTAATACAAAAAGATAATTATCTGATTCCTGATAAAATATTACTTGGAAAAAATATCTATGAGTATGATATTAGACAAGCAAATATTAATATGCTTTATTCTTATAATATGATATCCGAAAAAGAATATTATATTTTATCAAGAATCGAAAAACATCAAAGAGAAATTTATATTGGAGAAGCAATAAGAAAAGAACAAAGAAGCTCCAAAGAAAATAAATCTGCTATGGATATTATGATCAAAGAAGGTATTAAAAAATCTAAAGTATTATTGGTTCAATATAATCATATTATTCCAGATAAAATTCTTAGAATTGCAAGAGATGCTGTATACCTTATACAAGATTATCCTCTAACAACAACTCGATTTTCTATTAATAATAATGAAAAATCAATAGAATTTGTTCTCAAGAATATATTTACAAGTTTTATTAATTTGAATAAAACTTTAATATTTTTAGGTGTTAATTCTGATGGTAATTTTGTCGTTGATGTGAAAGGAATAGATGATCAATATGTACCTTTACATCAGAAATTCTTGGGATTTATATGTGATATTGTACAGTCTCTAGAGGTGGCAGATAAACAAACTACTTTAAGAATATTTAATGAATTTTATGAAGATTATGTAAATCTAAGATTGCCAATAGATTATTATAGGGAATTTAATGCTTCATCTGGATTTAAAATTAAAGGATTGGATCAATATCGTTTATTAGCATTAAACAATTCACAGAGATATCTTGATAAAATAGATATTAATTATAATCTATATTTATTAAGAGAATTATACTCCATTATTTTATCAACAAACTAAATAGCCTCTAGGAATGGTGTCCTAGAGGCTATTGCACAAGAAAGGGTTGAAACAATTGAGCAGGACACCAGCAAGACCCGCAAATCTAATAGTAGGCAAACAACAAAATGATAATATCTGTTTTCTCGTGGAGGTGATCTAAGCAAATATTACTATTAGATTTTACTAATATGTTTTATTTGCATTTACCAATAAAGATAAAATATAAAGTTTAATTCTCAATTTTAATATTGATTTCAGTTTATCATCTGTAGATATATCATAAACAGATGATATTATTTTTTTAATATCTGGAGTCATATTTCCAGAAATAAATATATAAATATATTGTTGCATATCTTCACTTTCATGCTCAGTGATATATTTATCACTACTATTAAAATTTGGATTTAATATTACATAAGTTTCTCCAGCATTTCTAATTAATGAATCTATTAATTCATTAACCTTTTCAATATAATTATCCTGTTTTAAAATAAGTTCTGTAATATCATTTTGAACGATAGGCATTGTTTTTTCTTTTTTAGATAATGTTGCCACATTTACAAGAAGCAATATCAAAATTACAAAAACTAAACATTGATTCATAATCGAAATAATCTGCATATTTTTATTCTCCTATTCATAATAAGTTTCTTCAATTTGTGGTTGTTGCTGGTATACAGAAGTGGAACCAACCAATAAGTTATTATCCAATGGAACTCCATATTCGTTATAATTAGCAAATGATAATATCTGCTCTTGTTGCAAAATATTAATACTAATAGGTATTTGATTTTGAAATTTTGTAATATAACGAATTAATTTATTTGCTATATCATAAGTGATTCCATATTTATATCTTGCTAATAATTCCCACCACTTTCCAAAAGTCATATTTGGAGGAATATAAGCATCTGGATCATTGGTATACATTTGATGTGCCGTAGAAGATAAAAAAGTTACTCCAACTCTATTGGCAAAATGCTCATATATTACAATTTGTATTAAGTCAAAAGTTGTAACTCTTCCGACAGTATTTAATATATGCTCGCAAACCAAAATAAAAATATCAAATAGATTCAAAATATTATGATGTAATTCAATATCTACTTGATCATCTGCTTCTATATTACCCATTACTTGACAATGATCAAACCCCAAATCCATTAAATAAGATTTATACATTTTATATTCTTTAGAAGCTCTAAATCGTCTTTCAGCATTTTTAATAAATGATTTATATCTTTCTGGATCTGCTAAAGTTTCTTTGGTTTGGCAAAAGTATAAATCAAAAGAATCTGATGGAGAACTTAATGTAGGATTTATATCATCTTTAGTTATAATATCACAAATTTGTGAAGAATTAGTGGTCATATAATTGATCATTTTTAAACTCACCTCGCTTTAAACATATGTAAAATCGTTACAAATATACACTTTTAGTATCATCTCTTAAACTTCACATACATATAATCTAGAGAGTTTGGAGGTGAAAAAATGGCTTATGATATAAATGGAAAGACATATACGGATCATGCATTAATGGATGAAATTGTCTATAATTGTAAACGAATATTAAGTGATATTGTTTTGAAAAATGATAAATTAGCTGATAATAATGAAACCGATTTATCATTAGAATTATCAGATTATTTTATATCTATTAAAAATGGATCTATGGATTTTTCTTTCTTTCCATTCTCTGTAGATATGTTTATTAGCTATGGTATTAGTATAGAAAATGCTAATAAATATTATACTGACAGAAATCTTATTCCTGAAGAGATAAAAGATAATGTATATGAATATTGTAAACAATATTTTTTGGATAATTATGTGGAATATAATAATTATTATCGAATGTTGTATGGTCTTCCTGAATATGGTACAGATCAATATAATATTTATATTGATCCTTCTGATAGTAGATTATTAGAAGATGATGCGAATACTGATTTTAATTTTGACTTACCTATTCATGAATATACTGTAGAAGAATTAAATACTCTTGAAGCTTTAGGAATTATGGATGATATTTTAAATACCTATACTGATAAGCATTATCGATATTTAAAATATTTAGGATCAAAAAGAATTGATATCTATACAGCAAGAATTGCTGAGAATTGGGATATTTTATATATTCCAAATGTAGAATATCTTGTAAAAGCCAGATTTAAAGAATTATATCAGGTAAATAAAACAATTTATCAAAGAAGAACTTTTCAGCAGGCTTATGATTATCAATCAGATTATTATTCTGAAACGATTATGATATTAGCTTTAGCAGAAACGTTCACTAATCTTATAGTAGAAATACCAGAATGGTATATCAGAAGAGATATATTTGATTTAAGGACTGTTCAATATTTCTTAGAATCTCAAGGAGTTGCTTTTTATAAAGAAATTCCTTTAAAATATCAAATAAGAATTGTAAAGAATTTGAACAGATTAATCAAATATAAATCTACAACAAAGAATATCCATGATATTCTTGATATTTTCTCTGTAAATGGAACTAAAGTATATAAATATTATTTGTACAAGAAATATTTATATACAGATCATAAACAAACTATCATAGAACCTCCAAAACCTACTAAATGGGAAATGGAAGATGAATATGATTTTGGCAATGAGGACGAAGATGAATTTTCTGATAATCCAGAAATATTAGATTTCTTGGATGAAAATGAATCTGATTTTGACTTAGATGCAGAATTACATGAATATGATTTTATCAATGAGGATGCAGATCAATTACCTACAGAAGATGAAGTAATTGATAAAGAAGAGGGAGAAGAAGCGAATAAAATAATTGTAGATGAATATGGAAATGTATATGATTTACAATTTGTCAGAACTCCTATTGATGAAACCTATGATAAATATTTAAAAGATAATACCAATATTGCTAATTATGATACAGTCACCAGATTAGATGAATATTGGGACGGAGAAGATACACATTCTTATGTAAAGAATCAGATTTTAAAGAAAGATTTCACAATAGAAGGAACAAAATATATGTTCCTTGATTATTCTGTTTCAATGACAGAATTCTCATATCAAATGAATTATTTCTTAAATTTAATTCTTTCTTCAAAAATAGATACAAATAATTTAAGAATCTCAGTTCCTGCTATTAAGAACAATGTGAATTATAAATTATCAGATATTGTTTTATTATTAACTTGCTTATCTTATGCATTTACTGAGAAAGCAGATATCATAGAATTTCCATTAAAAGAAAGAAAAGATCCTAAACCAAAATTTCAGAAATATAAAGACATTAATGGTGGAATGTATTATGATTTGGGTCAACCAGATGTTCCTGAGCCAGAACCTGAACCAGATCCAGAATGGGAAATGGAAAACGAATATGATTTTGGCGATGAAGAAACAGATGAAATCAAATTTGATGAAATCTATGGAGAAATGTTAGATTTTGGATATCATAATGATATTGGAAAAGATGATGAGGTACATGTTTATGATTTCAATAATACTTATGATAACACTCCAAAACCTGTTGAACCAGAACCTGAACCAGATGAACCAATAGAATATGATTCTCATCCTTATGAATTGGACGTATTTGCTGGTTTAGTTAATATTAATAAGAAATTCAGGGATGATTATAACGGAGGAGATGTAAAATACTCTGGAAATATCACGAAAGACACTTATTATGATTGGCTAAAAACAGATCATCGAGAATTATTTATTCCTAATTATGGAAGAGTTTATGGATTTAATATTACTGTAGATCTTAAAGAAATAGAAGAAAATATTTCTATTAAACATTCTTATTTTGGATTTAAAAAAGGATATCAATTATCCGATTTTGGATTAGATTCATTTATGACTTCTAAGAAAATAGATTCATTAGAAGATATAATTAAGATTTATAAGCAAAATACAAAATGTTATAAATCATTAATAGATTTTATAAATAATAGTGATACCAAAGATCAACTTGTTATTGCAGATTATTTGTTCAATTCTTTATTTACAGTACCAGTAGATTTCCAGTATCATAGTTTAAAATCTGGATCTATAGCAAGTAATTATTCAGATCTTTTAAAAGAAAAGAATTTTAGTTTGTATAAATATTATCTTTCAGTAATGTCAGAGAAAGATGGAGAGGTAAGAAAAGATACAATTAGAAATCTTTTAAATGATATTACGAATACCTTGGATTTTTATATTAATTCTGATGAATTACAGTATGTATTTTCCTTTGTACCTACTCATTCTACAGAAGCAATTGTGTCTTATATACAATTATTAATCAATTTCTTTAAATCATGGAAAGCTTATTTCTTAGATCCTAGAGTAGAATATGTAATAGATGATAAGTTAGGTGGAACAGATAAATCTGGTGGAAAAGCTGATAAAATGGCAGAAATTAAGATTAGTAATTCATATTATGATAGAGCTGTTCAATCTGATGGTTTACAAATTAAAGTAATTGGAATCTTTGAAGATCGTGAATTAAAAACAAATATTCATGAAGTAATTGATATTTATCAATATTTTTCTCCAGATCCAACAGATGATTTAAATTATGATGGAATGTATCCATCTTCTTATGATATCTATGTAGATAAACCAGATGGAACAAAAGCATATAAAGATCTTGATGGAGGATCGCCTTCTGTTAATACACCTTTTATTATGGTAGATGGAAGATGTGTGGCAGATAGAACTGATGTATTTGATCTTGATGGTGGTGGACCTCTTGATATGCATCAATATTTATCCGTAGATGGTTTAAATATCATAACAGATGAAGGAAACCATGGTCCATTGTATAATGATTTAACTCTTCCTTTGGATATAATTGATGGTGGAGATGTTGGAGAATCTTATTTTGAAAATAATTCTACGATTGTTTATATATCTGGTAATTCTATAAGTGAAGAAGTTAGAATATCTTATAATATTAATAATTCTATCTATAATAAACCTGATGGTTTATTCTTAGGTGGCGAATTTGCTTCTAGATCAGATTATGAAACTTTATCAGATATCGTAAATAATCAAATGCCGGATTACCAATATACTCTTGAAAGATATAAATCTGTATTAGATAATTATAAAAATATTATTGATGTACAAGCTACTATTGATAATTATTATGCTGACACTTTTAATAATACCATGAAAGTATTAAATGATTATCATAATGATATCACTCGTAATTATGTTAAACAGGTTAATCAAGATAAGACAGATGAACTGAAAGATTGGGTTCAAAATCTAAATATTGGTTGGGATGTTTTAGGAGGTTAAGATGAATAAAGAAACTATTATATTACATGAGCATACAAATGTTCATGATAAATTAAATGGATTATCTGGTGCTACTCCAACTAGAACAGTAATTCAAATTATTGATCATAATACTGGAGAAGTGTTAGAAACATTACATAATAAAATACTTGTAACAGGTTCTCAGGTTGCTGCTTGTAAACAGTTTGGAATTGAACAATCTGTGGCATTTCCTACATATAATACTGCACTTAAGTTAGAAAATTCTAGTGAAGAGTATTCTAAACAGCCCTTAAATGAACCAATTACATGTTTATGGTGTGCAGGAAGAAGCGGAACAGGCACAACTCCTGGTTCTGTACTGGTTGTATCAAATACAGATCGAATTGAGCCGGAAAATGATATTATACCGTTTAGATATGTATCTAATACAGAAGATTTAGACGAAGATCAGAGAGCAGTATACTTTGGTAGAAAAATATTTGAAGATACTGGTATGATTGGGTATTATACAAAAGCTTTTGATACAGAACCTCAGTTACATGTAAGATATTTAGATGGAACTGAAGTAACAAAAAATATGTATAATGTTGTTTCTAGTGAAGAGGTGGAAGTATATGTAGAAACAATTTTATCAGTAAATAGATTGGACTTTAGAGAATATATTGATAAAGTTCTTGGATGGGATAAAGCTGATATTAGTACTGTATCTTTATTAATTGCATGGTATGATGATACAATTGCAGAGAATCCTGAAGCTGATGAAAAAGATAGAGTATATTATAAATGGTATCAGGATATTATTCCTTTCAATAAATTTAATTTTAAGAGCAAAGATTTATCAGATCTTACAACTGCTCTTGATTTTAGATATCAGATATACTATTAAAATAAAGTCTCCTACTGGGAAAGTCCAGTAGGAGATTATTTAAAGGAGTTGAAAATATGGATAGTTCAAGAAAATCTAATTTATGGATTCCTCAAGGCAAAGAAGTAAAAATGGAAGATGAAATAAATAAGAATAATTTTGCAGATTATATTATTAATATGAAATATAAGGATATTAATTATGATTTTATTATGAATATTTTTGGAGAATTTGATCAATCTCCAATTGCACATCCTTATGATTTAATTGAAATACCTGCAAATACATTTTTCTATAAAGATGAAAAAGATAAAGAGCATGGTAATAAAGAAAAATTTACTACTAGTGTAGGTTTATATTTATTTAACCTTATTCTTACTGATTTTAATTTCAGTAAATTTTTCAATGGATATTTTAATCAATCTATTAATAAAAAAGGATTAGGAAAAATAGAACAAACCTTATCTTATGCTTTGATTGAAGATAAAATTACTACAGATGATTTAAGAAGATGGGAAGATACATTACAATGGTTCATGCCATTTGAAGATGTTCTATCTCCAAATCAAACTGAAAAATTGGTAACTTGTACTAAGATTATCGATAAACATAAAGCTGAATTAATTAAGAAATATTCAAAAGAAATTGAAGCTGGTGATCCTAAAGTAGCTGAAGATATGGAAAAAGAATTATTATCCTTTGCAAAGGAATATTTAGGTGATGATCCTGCAATGGATACTATATTATCTAAAGCGGGTGGAGATTTTGAGAATAATTTCAAAAATATGTATGTAATGAAAGGTGCGATTAAAAATCCAGATCCATATGCTCAAAAACAATACGATATAGTTACAAGTAGTTATATGGATGGAATATCTGCAGAAGAATATGCTGTTATAGCAGGATCAGGAACATATGGTGCATATTCTCGTGGCAAGAAAACAGCAGATGGAGGTTATTGGGAAAAGCTATTTGTATATGCTTTCCAACATCTTAAATTATATCCTAAAGGATCAGACTGCCATACAAAACGATATATTACAGTAGATTTAACTGAGGATAATATCGGAGACTATATGTATTGTTATACGATACAAGGAGATAATCTTGTGCTAATCAATAGTGAAAACAAATCAAAATTTGTTGGTAAAAAGATTAAATTGAGATTTGCTTCTATGTGTGAAATGAAAGATGGTTTCTGTAATAAATGTGCTGGAGATCTAGTTTATTTATTATCCAATAATATTGGCATGATATTACCACAGATTCCAGATAGATTAAAAACAATCTGTATGAAGAGTTTCCATAATAGTACTGTTACAACTACAGAATTTGATCCATATAAAGCATTCTTTCCATTTGAAGATTAATTATATCTCTAGGGTTATTATAACCCTAGAGATTACATTTTTATTGAATAGTAATAGTTAATGCACAATATCCATAACCGGATGATTCTGTACCTTGTGTTTCTATCGAAACTATATCACCTTTTTTAAGAGATATGGATTTAGAAAAATCTGTTATTGCATTATAATAAGGTAGTGTATGCAATTGTGTATATTGACCATTAATGCAGATATAGAGATATACTGTACTCCCACCGTTTCCACCGCTACCAGAAGCTGTATATATTCCATCTTTTGCTACTGTAAACGCTTGATTATTTACAGTAGTAATACCTTTACAAGAAGATGGAGTTATTCTTGATTTTTGTGGAAAATGTGCAATGGAAGTGGAGCTAAAATAAAAATAAAAATTATCTACAGCACTAGATTTAGCAGTATCATATATACTCTGTATACTAGTACATATAGCATCTGGTGTTTTAGATATAGGTGTTGATCCAGATGCTATACATTTATTATATATCTTATCAACACCATTCTGAAAAGAATTAATATCATCATTTAATTAAAGATAGAATATTAGGATTAGGATAATAGAATGATGAAACTATCTATATCTTATCGATTGTAATTTAAAATCAGAAAATTGATCTGAGTTTCCTTTACTAAGTAAAATTAGTTTAACAATTCCTTCACTGGAATTAAATAGAACAGATGCACATGCATTATAATTTTGATTCATATAATATGATGGCTTTATTAATACATCAAATGTATCATTTTTGTTGCAAGAAATAAATAAATGTCCCAATGCTGGTATATAAATATCAATTTCTCTTGCACCTTTTAATAAATCGTTTTGATATCCTAATGTAGTATTTAGAGCAGATATTGTTTTATTTATATTATTTATCAGTTTCCAGTCTAAATTTGCTATATCATCATTTAGAAATATAGAAATGATTAGGGCTAGGGAATAATTCCCTAGCCCTTTATTATTTCAAAGAATTTAACTTACAGATTCATCACCATAGTCAACAAATATCTGTTTTGTAGGATCTGTATTTTCAGTTACTACATCACCATAGTCATCATTGACTTTCTCGGTAATAATTGCATTATAAAACTCTTTAAAAGCGGCTGCTGACACGGCAACTTCTGTAGGATTATCTACATTAAGAGCCGCTTCCATAGTACTTGCTAAAGTTGTTACAGTATCTGTAAAAACAGCATCCGATGGAACATCTGTTTCTACAGTATGTGTATTTACAGTAGCAGCATCTCCTGTAAACGCAGAATCATGGAGATCAGATAGCCACTTAGCTAATTGTCCAAATAATTCACCTAACGTTCCACCAGATTTTAAAGCTTCTCTGGCTTTAGCCATAGTAAATTTACTTGTAATTTTAACATTGTTAATTTCGGGCATATCTAATTCCCTCCCTTAACTTAATTACAGAGTGCAATTCAGAACTAATTCATCTGCATACTTAACGTAAGCGCCTTCTACTTCTGCCTTGTAATCTGTAAGAGCCTGTGCATTTGCAGCAATGCTTGCTGTGTTTGTAGCGATATCTGTAGCATTCTTATCTGCCTTCTTATCAACATCAGCAATAGCTGTTTCTGCAACAGTCTTATTACCTTCAACAGTCTTTGTTAATTCTGTAATAGCTGTTTCATTAGCATCAGCCTTAGTTGATACAGGAGCCAGAGCATCTTCAGCTGCCTTCTTGTTATTAGCAACAGTCTCTGTTAAAGCAGTGAGATCATCTGCAACCTGCTTAGTAGCTGTATCACAAGCATTCTTATTTTCTGTAACAGTTGCTGTTAAAGTTGTAACTTTATTATCAACAGCATTAACAAGAGCTTCTACTTCTGTAGTCTTAGCATATTCTGTCAGATCTGTCTGCTGAGCATGACCCATGAATTCCCATGCATCTGCAGATGTCCAGATATACTCTTCATAACTATCATTAGCAGACTGAGCATTATCACCATCAGCAGGTTTAACAAGATATACATCACCAACCTTGTTATCGGAAGCAGGCAGAGCATCCTTGCTATCAAGTACACCCTTGATCACCAGCATATCACCAATAGCCTTGATAGCTTCAGAAATCTGTGTATCGGTTTCATTCTTTGTATAATACAGACTTGTATCTGTGGCAGATTCAATATACTTCAGATCAGCAAAAGTATCAACACCATTACCAACCTTAATCTTTGTCTTACCATCTGCTGTTAATTCAACTAAGAGTAAACCCTTAGAGATAACATCATTGACAGAAGCCCATTCAGCTGTTGTTTTTGTGACCTGTAAAATTTTTACATTCATTGTCTGTGCCATAATATTATTTCTCCTTTTACATTTGTAATTTTATTTTGTTATAGGATATTTAAATAATACCCTGAATAACCTTAATTTGATTAATATCAACCAATGAATTTAAAGATATGTATACCATTTTATTAGCATCCCATCTATAAATTACATTTTCATCAGTGGCTACATATAACATGCTTGGATCACCAATATTTGGGAAATCCATATGAGTAGCAAAATTTAATTCTGCCAATGAACCTCCACTACCAGTTGGTCCAACAAATAAATTGAGCCACTTTTCTTTAGAATTATACCATGTAGTTCCATGATCTAAGGAATATTGTAATCTACCCGTAGAAGGTTCCATACGAATATCAGTAACATTGGCATTGTTATAAATACCAACATTATCTTTCTTAGTATCTTGAACAATAGAAGTGGTCTGTTGTAATGCTGTAAAAACACTAGACATAGAAAACAATTCCTCCTCTCTTATAGACATACTCAATAGAGGATAAATAAACAAATATCAATCTATTATACAAATGTTATTAGGAGAAAAATAATCCAGAGAGGAATTTTCCTCTCTGGATTATTAATTAATATCCCTGTACGGTCATTCCAATTACAACGTTTTCCACAGGATAATCAATTGTTACTTTTACAATTTTACCAGAAATTGATATTGTCCATGGCATAAATGATCCTCCAGCCCTATAAACCTTTATTATCCCAACACATGCATGAGAAAAAGATGTTGTATGTGAAGCGGTAGATATATTGGGCAATGATATATTAAATGATTGTGTTGTAAAAACTGGAACACTATCATTCTTTCCTTGTGTATATCCAGTATTATATCTATTAGTATATATACTCTGTATAGAATTAATAATAGAGTCTGGTGTAGATGATGTTGGTGTTGATCCTAGACTCTTACATTTATTATATATCTTATCAACACCATTCTGAAAAGACTTTATATCATCATTAAAGATAGTATGATTAATTTATAAAAAAGAAAAGAAACTCTAATGAGTTTCTTTTTCTTCCTGTTCCTTTCTAGGGCATTTGTTATCATTCGTATTATAACAAATGCGACATAATGCACAATTATTACATTGTCCAGGATTATCCTGTTTAATTTCACAATGTAAACAATAACAAAAATTATTCATATTTTTCGCCTTCCTTTGATATAATTTTTGAGCCATCTCTTAAATAGACAGCCAAGATTTTTCTGTTGTCGGATGCGGTTTTATTATATCTTTCGATCCAATAAGTATAATATTTTTCACCATATAATTCGTCAGTTTTGACAACTCCAGCAATGCTTTCTGTGGACAAATGTAAATCATAACATTCATTGTAAACTTTGTTTAATGAAAAATATTTTACATTATCCATAAACAATGCAAAATTATCAAGACCTTTAAATTGTACCAAACCTGCAATTTTAGTTTCATTGATTATCTCATTGTCATGGTCATCTATAATAGGACAACAATTCTGAAACTGATTTAAAATATTAAATTGATATGTTGTTGTAAGTAAACTTTCTAAATTCTTCATATAAATACCTCCTGATAAAACCATTTATTTTATTCATAATTATAATATATAACCGTAATTTGCAACAATTGCAAATTAAATAATAATTATATATTATACCTATGATATAAATAAACTTTTTATAAAAGGAGAAATAATATGGAATGTGAAGAAAAGAAAGAAGAATTATTAACTTTATCCGAAGAAAAAATGAACGAAATAATATCAATATTTCAAAATTTATTTCCAATGACAAGAGATTTATTTGTGAATCATGAAGTAGAATCTAAAAAGATTCATATTGATATATGCGGATTTGTAGGTAAGCATAATACTGTTTTGTTTACAATGGGAATGTCTTGTAGAGATTATGAGAATAAAAAATATGAAGCTTTTACAATAGTGCCTAATAATTGGTTTAAAATTGATCCTGGTGCTAAATGCTTCTTTGAAAAATCAACATCAGAAATATACTCAGGAGCATTATCAGCGACATTTGATTTCTTAACACAATTTGCAAGAGAGCAAAATCTTGATACATTATTAGAAGATAATATGGCATTGATTCATGCAAAAGAGGGGGAAAGAGCAGAATTAGATTGA
>ERZ808278.513-NODE-513-length-24363-cov-18.534968_pt1 | contig 24363 bp, 18 predicted proteins | sample MGYA00521239_ERZ808278 | MGnify/ENA primary metagenome ERZ808278 (study PRJEB31516, sample SAMN03275600) | gut metagenome | biome: mammalia-associated habitat; material: feces | host: Papio cynocephalus | place: Kenya | collected 2012-07-17 ... | reverse complement strand
AAGAAAGCGTCATTCCTTCTTGTGCATCAGAAGAATCCAGAACAGCAGAACCGCCTGAAAGCTCCGCGCGCAAAGCATTGTCCTCAGAAAGAAAAACCTGCGCCATTGTATTTTCAGACAAATCCATTATGTTTCCGTCAGAAAACCAGATTGTGGCTTCCGACAGACTTGATGTGTGGATTGTGTCGCCGTTGTAGACTGGAGAATTCTGCCTCAGCCTGTCCCAGACAACTCTGTCTAAGAATTTCCGCTGGGCTGTCTTGTATTTAAAGGTAATCGTCGCAATCGGCTCTTCATTAAGTTTTGTAAGCGCGCGGAAAAAATTCTTATAGAACAAAAATGAATTTACCGCAGCTCCAAAAACGCATACAAGAACCGCAACGCAAAACGGAACAAAAAGGCTATTTCTTAATCTGGATTTTGTTTTCTTCTTCATTCAGATTCACCTTTTCAAAATCAGGAACAGGAATTCCCAAAAGCTCGCGCACCTGGGCCATCGTTTTTGGTCCAGAAGGTCCAACGGCCTTCAAGCAGTCCTCATCTGGAACAAATTCTGAGTCTCCCTGCCGGAAAAACTTTTGTATGTCAAAGCCCGGCATATTCACAACGCCATAAAAATGCTGTGCGCCCTTTCCTTTTACCTCAAACTCAACAGGAATCATCTCAACGACAATCTCGTTCTCAAGATTTTCTTCCTTGATTGAAAAATTGTTGCTCTTGTTTTTTATAAAATCATCTTTTAAAAGATTGTAAGTGTCCTCGGTGATAAGAATGTCAGTTCCGCACGGCTTGTTCGAGCTTTCCGTTCTTGAAGCGAAGTTCACCGCGTCGCCAATCGCTGTGTATTCCATTTTGTCTTCCGAGCCCATAATTCCGCAGGTTGCCCGCCCGGAATTAAGGCCGCAGCCAATCCGGATATGCGGCTTGTATTTTGCCCTTGCCTCATTTTCGTGCGCTTTTGTAAAAGCCGCCGCATCCTTGTTGTATTTCATGAGCGCGTAGCGCATCGCGATAGTTCCGCGGATTGCGTTGAGCGCGTCTTCTTTTTTGTGTGCCTCATGCTTTGCGGAAAGCTCGGCTTTTTCTGGATTTGAATCAGGGAGCTTTTCAAAATCAAGGCTGTCCTCGCGCAGGATTCCCCACACCGCCATAATCGCATCGCCTTCAAATTTGTCCACATTGCCGTGGCTAAGCGTAATGCAGTTTACCATGCGGCTCATGTAGTCGTTCAAAAAGCCAATGATTTCGCGCGGAGAGTCGTTTTCAAAGCGGTTCTTGAATCCGTCGCTGATTGCAGTAAATCCGCGTATGTCGCTAAAGAAAATCGTTATGTCTTTTAGGTGAGGATCAAAGTCCAGCTCTTTTCGCGCAATGCTTTTTGCAACGCCCTTGTTTGTGAATCTCGCAAAAACGTCAAGAAATTCACGCTCGTCTTTTGTGCTCTGGTTCAAAACTCCGATTTCATCCTTTCGCTTTGTGCTAAGCTCGTTAAAAATCGGCGTGTCAAAGTTTCCGTTCTTGATTTCTTCCGCCGCTTCTGTAAGCTTCTGCAAATGGCGCGAAATTCCAAGCCGCGTAAAGACAAGGATTATTATTATGGAAAGAAAAAACACAATTCCTGTAAGAAAAATATTGTTAGTCCTTGTCGCGCGGACGCCCTCCAGAACTGAATCAACAGGAACGGTCGTAAAAACTACAATATCGCCAAACGAAAGTTTCTGGTAAGCCCCGAAATAGTCAGTCTTCTTATTGTTTTCATCAACCACAGAAAACGGAATCTGCCGGCTGTCCGAATTGCTTTCGTTGTTCTGCCTCATTGCCGCAACCAGCGGAAAATTCTTGTAGCTTTCGCCAATCAAAACTTTTTCAGTGTCCGGGTGGCACAGAATTTCCGCAGAATCGTTCAGGATAAAAGTTGTGTTCACAGAATCAGTTCCCAGAATGTCCGACATATTCTCAATCGAGAAAGTGATTACACAAGTCTGGTCAAGTCCGTTTTCCTTCCATGGAAAAAGCAGAGACATGACAGGAATGTTGAAAAAAGGCGAAGCGTTCAATGCAATAGTTTCGCCAAGACAGGAACGGTTTATCTGCAAAGAACTGGCTTTTATGAAATTTTCAAGGGCAGACACATCAATCTCATTCGAGATAAAAAAGCGGCTGTTTATTATAGAAGATTCTTTTGCAGAACGAGCATTAGATTTTACGGAAGATTTAGAATCATCGCCGCTTAAAATATTTACCGCGGCAATATCCTGGTTTCTTTCAAAGAAAAAAGCCTCCGCCTGACGCGCCAAAGAAGCAGAACGCCCGCCGCCGACAACATTCAGCAAGTCCAAAAGCTGAAAAACATTCGAGCGGATTGTGGAAAGCTTGTCCTCAACAGTTCCTGCCGAACGCGAATTGATTGTAAGATTGTTGTTCTCAGCAGTAATCTGGACATCCTGCCCGATAAAATGACTGTTAAGAAAAGTAACGCAGCCAAGCGAAAAGAGAACGATTGTTCCGATGATTATCGCAAGCTTTACGCCAAGCGGAAATTTCACCTGCAATTGCAGATTTTTTTGAACATTTTTCATAAAACTTTTTCCAATAAAACTTATCTAAATCAGCTTAGAAGTAAAATGCTATGATTTTTTAAATTCAGAAAAGCGGGCAACAAAAAAATCATATAATAATATTATTTTATAAGTATAATGCAGTATTGCCTTTTTTTCCAAATATTAAGGCTTTTTTTTAGCAAGCAGAGCGATAATTTTTTAAATTTTGATTAAGCAGGCCGGTTTATATTTTAACTTCTGACTACATCAAAGCTAAAATCAACGTTGATAGCCGATGCCACATAAGCAAGGTTTTGACCGCCACCAATATTATTAGTTGCCTGCTATCAACCTACGTTTTGACTGCTATCAACCTACATTTTGGCGGCTATCAATATTGTTAGCTGCCTGCTATCAACCTACGTTTTGACAGCTGACAATGTTGTTCGTTGTCGATGTACAATCGAGTTTTTGACACTTTACAATGCTGCTGGTGGCTGATGTCAATGTTGATTCTGTTTTTCCGTAAAGTTTTCTATTTATTATTCCTCATATTTATCAATAATTGCCTGCCGCAATGCACGTCCGTCAACCTGAAACTTCTGTATAGAATCAATATTCTCACGAGTAATCATCACTTGACCTTCGAAAATATCAGTTTTCTTGTAACCGTCTTTTCTTGTCGCAGTTTCAGCGTTTCTGTGCTGCGGAGAGAAATTTAAATTATATATATCTCTGTTTTTTAAAACCCAGTATTTTACGCAATCTCTATAAACCGCAAACCAAAGCATAACATCGCAACAAGTTGGCTTTATTTGCTGAAAATTCATAAGAAAATCTTTTGTTGAATTTGAAGAAAGCGCTTTCATATAAAGAGGCTCGTTTGGTCTATTTCTGTCAACTGCACGAGAGCCTTTTACTTCAATTTTTATATTTTCGCCCATATATGGCAAATACAAATCATACTGTCCTTTATAAGATGAATCGATTTTCTTTGAAGGACGTTTCAATTCAGGTTCAACCGCAAGAAGATGGCTAAAGCCCCAGGTATCGCCAAAACCTCGTGGAGCGGAAATTTCAAAAACATAGAGATATAAATTTCTATTGATGTAATCATTTCGCAATTCAAGATAATCTTCATAAGAAAGGATTTTTTCTTCAACAAGTTTTGTTATAACATATTCATATCTATTAAAAGGATACACATTCTGAATATTTTCAATTTCAGAGCGGAAATCATCCGCATCTTTTAATTTAGAAATCAGTTTTTCAAGCTCTTTCTCAAGGATTTCCATAGACACTCTCCTTTATATAATCGTATTCTGTTTCAGAAATTCCAAAATAATCACAAATCAGCTCATCAGCAGCTTTCTGAGTTTTTGTATTGTTTAAAATATCAGCATAGACTTCATAAAATTTTCCGCTTAAATCAGAATCCAATACTGGCAATGGGAAATTTTGAAAATGCTGCTTTAAGACTTTCTTTGACTTAAATTTTTTCTGGTAAATAAATGTGTAAACAGGACTGTTAAAAAGACAGACAAGCATTTCCATCGGATAATCAGGAGAAATAATCATGTTCGCACTGTTCAAAAATAACTGGCCGTCATCCAAAGCGCAGACAATCTTATCAGAAATAAATTTGTAAACGATTTTTTTTGAACGATATATTGCCACAGGCGCAACTTGCTGAAATATATCGGGCGTAAATTTTATAAAAACTTCAGGAGATTTTAACCTGTATGGAATTATGTCCTTCCCTCTAAAAATCGGCTCATCATCATACAGTCTTTCTTCATGAAGAAATTTCTTATTGTTGCCAGTTACAACCCCCAAAGCGAATTTTGTACTCTCAGGAAGTCTTGCTTCACCCAATGAATAAATCTTGTTTAAGATTTTATCATCAATTTCAGAAACATTGTAAGAAATTAAATAATCAGGGGCAGTTATATTTTTTATATTAAGTTTATATTGTCTCTCTTTTTCAACGGTAATTTGACTCTCGTATTTTGCAATTTCGGAAAGCTTTAAAAGCACACATTCAGACTGGACACCTTTAAATGCCGTTCCTAATGGTAAAATTTCAATATTCCGATGCGTATTCAATAAAAATTTTCGTATATTTTTATGAGCCGCAACATTTAATATGGATTCCGGCAGAAAAAAATTCAATTTGCCGTTTGCAGACAGCTTATTTATGGAATTATACAATGCAATGCTAAAAATTTCTGTTGTGTTCAAAAAAGGATATTTAGACAGCAATAAATCCTTTTGCTTTTTTGAAAGTTTGCTTCCCCATGGCGGATTTGTAACAATAAAATCATATTTTTCATCACTCTGTAAAAACAAGTCAGTTTCATCTGAAAAAATCAAGTCGTGTTTTTCGATATGAGAAGAAATAAAAGGATTATTGAAAAACAAAACAAGATTTATGTGGCAAATCAGCAAAGCAACTTCATCTATATCAAAAGCGAAAATTTTATCAGGATTATGTTCTTTTGAAAGCGTGTTTATCAAAATGCTTCCGCTACCACAGCAAGGATCCAAGACCTTAGCATTTATTGGAATCTCTATAGAAGAAAGAATTTCCGAAGGTGTGTAAAAAGCCCCGTCTTTTGATTTACATGAAATAGTCTGAACAGACTGATAAAACGCCCCTAAAATATCATCATCTTTATTTTCAATATGAAAGTTTTCAAAAATATTTTCGCCGTTATATATGTTATTTATTTTTAAGAAAATGTCTGATTTTTCATCATATAAATCGTTGCTTAAAAGAATTTGTTTTCCAAGACAAGAGACAGCCTCTTGAATAGAAAGGCTGCTGTTTTCGAATATTTCAATAAGCTTTAAAAGAAGTTCTTTGCGTTTTTTATCTTTTATTCCTAAGAATACAGCACTTGAAAAATTCTGATAAGAACGGTTAGCCCTTGACTGCAGCCGTGACGAACCTGTTTCTATTGATTTTATCAATGCCGAATAATCATCTTTTGTATATACTCCATCTTTTGGAGATGGAATTACACCTGTCTTTATCCAATTGTTTACAGTAGCAAGAGAAATATTAAATTTATTTTGAATATCTTTTTTAAAAAAAGCTGTTTTCACGTTATTCATCTTGGATAATTATAATACATTTTTAGTCAATCAAACGTAAAGACAGAATCTCAAAAAAAAGAGCGTCAGAAATGACGCTCTTTTTCGTTTTATTCTAAATTTTCAATTAGAATGAGCCTGCAACTGCTACTGCGCAAGCTACTGTGCAGCCTACCATCGGGTTGTTGCCCATTCCCATGAAGCCCATCATCTCAACGTGCGCCGGAACTGAAGAAGAACCTGCGAACTGAGCGTCTGAGTGCATGCGGCCCAAAGTATCTGTGAAGCCGTAAGAAGCCGGGCCCGCAGCCATGTTATCAGGGTGCAAAGTGCGTCCTGTTCCGCCGCCACTAGCTACAGAGAAGTATTTTTTGCCTGCGAGCAAGCGTTCCTTCTTGTAAGTTCCTGCAACCGGGTGCTGGAAGCGAGTCGGGTTTGTAGAGTTTCCAGTGATAGAAACATCGACATCCTCGTGCCACATGATTGCCACTCCCTCGCGTACATCGTCTGCGCCGTAGCATTTTACGATAAGACGCTCAGGATTGTTTCCGTAAGGGATTTCCTTTACAACTTTGAGAGCCTTGTCTGTTCCCTCGCCGTTGAAGTAGTCAAACTTAGTCTGAACATAAGTGAATCCGTTGATGCGGCTGATAATCTGCGCAGCGTCTTTTCCAAGGCCGTTCAAGATAACGCGGAGCTTGTTCTTGCGTACTTTGTTAGCGTTCGCAGCAATTTTGATTGCGCCCTCAGCGGCTGCGAAAGACTCGTGTCCTGCCAAGAAAGCGAAGCACTGTGTCTCCTCAGAAAGAAGACGCGCGCCCAAGTTTCCGTGTCCGAGACCAACCTTGCGGTCGTCAGCTACAGAGCCCGGCAAGCAGAATGCCTGAAGTCCCTTACCAATATTTGCGGCAGCTGTTGAGCCAGTCTTGTCGCCTGTTTTCTCAGCTTCCTTGATTGCGATTGCAGAGCCGAGAACGTAAGCCCATTTTGCGTCCTCAAAACAAATCTGCTGTGTTGACTGGCAGATTTCGTAAGGGTCAAAACCGCGTGCCTTGCAAAGGTCGCGGGCCTCGTTGAGTCCTTTTTCTCCCTCAGAGAAGCCATATTCTTTAAGAGCCTTGTTTACCTGTGGGATACGGCCTTCAAAATCTTCAAATAATGCCATTTTATTTCCTCCGTTCCTACAATTAGTTCTTGCGAGGGTCGATGAGTTTTACCATGCCCTGATCTTCTGTAACGCGTCCGTAGTGAGTGCGTGCCTTCTCGATTGCCTCTTTCGGGTCAACTCCAGCCTTGAGAGCGTCCATGAGCTTTCCGAAGTTGATGCAGTTGTAGCCGATAACCTGGTTGTCCTTGTCAACAGCCATAGTCTCAACATAGCCTTCTGTCATTTCGAGGTAGCGAGGACCTGTCTTGCGTGTAGCGAACATTGTTCCAACCTGAGAGCGGAGATTTTTTCCCAAGTCTTCAAGGGAAGCTCCGACTTTCAAGCCGCCCTTTGAGTAAGCCGACTGAGTGCGTCCGTAGACAATCTGCATGAAAAGCTCGCGCATTGCAGTGTTGATTGCGTCGCATACAAGGTCAGTGTTAAGGGCTTCAAGAAGAGTTTTTCCGATAAGGATTTCAGATGCCATTGCAGCCGAGTGGGTCATTCCTGAGCAGCCGATTGTCTCGACAAGAGCTTCCTCGATGATTCCGTCTTTTACGTTCAAAGAAAGCTTGCATGCTCCCTGCTGAGGCGCGCACCAGCCGATTCCGTGTGTAAAACCAGAAATATCCTTGATTTCTTTTGCCTGAACCCATTTTCCTTCCTCAGGAATTGGAGCCGGCCCGTGATATGCGCCTTTAGCCAAAGGACACATATGCTCTACTTCTGCTGTGTAGACCATAATATTCTCCTAAAAATAAAAATCTGTTTTGATTCCGTCTCTTTTTAGGAAGAGACTGTTTCTCTGTTTTATGCAGGAATTGCAGCATTTTTTCAACTGCAAACCACTACATTGTTTTGTTATTGATTATAGTTTTTTTAAAATTGAAATTCAACGACAAAAACAAAAGTTTTTTGAGCTTAATGATTTTATGGGCGTTCCGGTTGTATTTACAACCGTCAGGCCTTTCGCCCTTGCATTGTCCGTCGCCTGCAACGGACAACGGCTGCGCCGGGGCTACAGTCCTTAACGCGTTTTATTGTTTTCCTTAGAAATTACAAAAATAAACGAAAAAAGCAGCATTAAAAACGTAATAATCCAGCTTATCGGATAACTTAAAAATATATTGCCAAAAGAATACAATCCAGGAAGCTTAAAAACCGTAAAAAGATAGACAAGGCGGCTTCCACAGACAAAAATCAAAGTCATAACAGCAGGCATAAGGCTCCGTCCCATTCCGCGAAGACTATTTGCCATAACGTCCATTATGCCGCAGGTAAAATAAGTTGAACAAATCACAAGAAAACGTTCCGCGGCCTTGTCTATTACAAGAGGATTTGACGTAAAAACCGAGAAAAGCTGCCTGCTAAAAAGAATACAAATTCCGCCAATAACAGCGCCGACAATGCAGACAGAAAAAAGGCTTGTCAAAACGACTCTCTTTACGCGGTCAATTTTCTTTGCGCCAACATTTTGACTTACAAAAGTAAGGCTTCCCTGGGCAATGCTGTTCATTGAAATATAAACAAAACCTTCAATGCTTTGACTTGCGCTGCTTCCGGCAACAGCAACCGCTCCAAAACTGTTTACGGTAGATTGAATCACCATATTGCTAAAACTAAAAAGACTGCTCTGAAAACCTGCTGGTACTCCGATTTTTAAAATTTTCGCAAGAATATCGCTGTTAAGGCAAAGTTTTTTTAAGTCCAGCTTAAAATCATCTTTCTCTGTAAGAAGAATAAAAAGGACGCATACGGCGGAAAGAGCCTGGCTTATTACAGTCGCCCACGCCACCCCGGCAACATCGAGATTAAATTTTATTACAAAGACAAGATTTAAAACAACGTTTAAAATTCCGCTTACAAAAAGAATATAGAGCGGCCGTTTTGTGTCGCCTTTTGCCCGTAAAAGAGCAGAACCAAAATTATAAACAACGCTCGGAAAAATTCCGCAAAAATAAATTCGCAGGTAAAGCGCAGAAAGAGGAAGAACTTCCTCAGGAGCGTCCATAACAATCAAAATCTGCCGGCTAAACAAAACTCCGACAACGCTTATAAAAGCTCCGCATAAAAGGCTCAGAACAAACGAAGTATGAACTGTCAAACTTACTTTTTTTGAATCTCCGCAACCGGTAAAATTTGCAGCAACAACATTGCACCCGATAGAAATTCCTAAAACCGTGTTTACAAGAAAATTTACAAGAGAACTTGTTGAGCCGACGGCAGCAAGAGAATTATCTCCAGCAAACCTGCCTACAACAACAACATCCGCCGCATTAAAAAAAAGCTGCAAAATTGAACTTAGCATAAGCGGAATCGAAAATTTCATTAACTTGGGAAAAATTGCTCCCGTCGTCATGTCAATCTGATTGCTTTTCATTTTATTTTTCCGACAAACAAAAAAAATAAAAAAAAACGGCCATCAAACTGATGACCGTTTTGTGAGCTACGATGGACTCGAACCATCGACAGCCGCCTTAAAAGGGCGGTGCTCTACCACCTGAGCTAGTAGCCCGTTCATTCAACAGTGAATATCTAACCATTTGGCTGGACTGAAAAAAAACGGCCACCGAACTGATGACCGTTTTGTGAGCTACGATGGACTCGAACCATCGACAGCCGCCTTAAAAGGGCGGTGCTCTACCACCTGAGCTAGTAGCCCATTCACTCAATTGCTGAATGCCTAATTACTATATGATTTATGAAAAAAAGTGTCAATATCTAAAAACTGTTTTTTTTAATTTTTCAAAAACTAAATTTTGCTTTCTTAGAAAACTCTTACCCGAAATTAAGCAGATTTTAAAGATTGCATTTGTTTTTAGTTATAAAGTTTAATCATAAACAAAGCTGCATCGGCAACTTTTTGATTTTATTTTTTAGAGGTGGTTTTATGAAAAAATCCATTAAAATTATTTTGACAGCTGTTTTGCTTTCTGTCTTTGCAGGAACAAGTATTTTTGCAAAAAGTCCAAGGGCAGAAGAAAAAAACGATCAGCCAAGAGAACACTCTTTCAAGCACAGAAGAAACGATGTTCCGCCAAGACCGCACTTTAACCTGTTTGATGACGACAGCGTTTCTTTTATTGGAACTATAAAAAAAATAAGCTCTGACGCAAGCCTTATTACAATTACAAACACTGACGGAAAGGACGAGACATTTGCATTGACTCCGTTTACAAAAATCTGCATTCCGCCAGAAAGAGCTTTGAATCAGCAGGCTGAAAATCCTGATGAAAAGCCAGAACTTCCTCCTCCGCCTTGCTCAACGGCTGCAGATTTACAGAAAGACGACTGGGTTATCGTAAAAACTGCGGCTACTGACACAAAGACTCCTGTTGCAGGAATAATTTTTGTTTCTAAAAAAACAGTCGAAAAAAAATAATATCCAACAAAAAGGCGCGTAAGTTTTTTTTAGCTTATCCGGCGCGTTTACGCCGGATGCGCCGGGCTTTAGTTGGTGTTTAAGAGAGGATTGATAAAAATCAATCCTCTCTTAAACGGCAATGAGGGCTACCGAACCCAGAGCAGCCGGTCGCGGCAAATAAAATGCCGTCCTAAAAATTTTAATAAAATAAAACAGCCTTTAAATAATTGAAAATCTCTGCAATAATAAACATAAGGTTTTTGAAATGGCTGAAATAAATAGTGAAAACAGTGAAATTTTCGGGCGCAAGATTTTTTTTATCTGCGCAACATTCACCCTTAACACAAATATTATTTTGCGGTTGATGGAACAAGAATATGAAATTTACAAGATCGATGAGCCGCGCCAGTTAAAAAATCTTTTAGAATTAAATCCTCAGTCAATTGTTTATTTTAATGTCGATACTCACTTTTCTTCTCAGGTTTGGTTCAATTTTATTTCGAGTTTTGAACACAATCCAAAATTTGAAAAATGCGATTTTGGTGTTTTTTCTACAAAAGGAACCGGAAAATTTCTATATGGAAACGCATTAAAACTTTCGGCTGGAGCTTTTACCATCGATAAAAATTTTGGCGAAATTATGGGGCTGCTTTTGCAGAAACTTGAACTTTTAAAAGCAAAAGGCATGAGAAAATTTGTGCGTTTAATATGCGCCGACAATAAATCCGCCGAAGCTTATTTTATAAGCGGAAATATGATGTTCAAAATGAATTTTATCGACATTTCGTCTATCGGCGTTGGGCTGATTGTTCCTATGAAATATGCCGGATTTATAAAAATAAATTCTGTAATTCAAGGACTTACCCTTGTTCTCGGAAACAAGCAGCTTAAAGTGAATGCAAAAGTTCATACAATAAAAGCTGTTTCTTCTGGAATTTTAGCCGCCCTTATTTTTACTCCCGATACTCCTGGAAATTTCAGAAACTACGTGCGGACCTATATTTGCGAAGAGCTCCAGAAAAAAATGGCTGCAAGCCTCATAAAACTGCAGCTGGACAACACGGACTACACGATTGAAGTTCCGGCTGCCGTTGACGGCGATAAAGAGCAAAAAAAAGTTGAAAAAACTGCTGAAGAAAATAATGAAAGAAGTCCCGCAGAAGAAGAGTCCGAGGAAAATAAAAATCAAGAACCTAAAACTCTCAAAAAAACTGAATAAAAGCTTACAAAAATTCAAAAAAATGAATAAAACAAATAAGAAGCGGTCAAATTTTATATCGTTTTCTGACAATTTTTCAAAACTAGGAATTTTCTTCCAAAACTGCAAGAGTGTCGCTTTCTCCGGAAATTTCTGATTTTGAGAGCGGACGCAAAATCTTTACTTTTATTAGAGAGCCTGGCTCAGGAAGTTTTTCGTTCGTTCCGAACACAAGTTTACAGTGAAGAAAATTGCCAGTTACCGCGTGGACTACGATTCTATCTGCAAAAATTTTCGGTCTGTGGACAGTTTCGCAAACAGCCTCAAGCACCTGCCCTTCAAAAGAATCTATATACTCTGATTTTGATTTTTTGTTAAAAGCTTCCAGAGCCTCAATTCTTTTTCCTGCGACTGAATTAGGAACCATAGGGCGCATATAAAACGCCTCTGTGTTTGGGCGGGCGCTAAATGGAAAAGCGTGGACAAAAGAAAAGCCGCAATCACCGAGCATTTTTAGAGTGAGCTCAAAATCTTCATCGGTTTCGCCAGGAAAACCTGCAATAATATCGCAAGCAAGGAACGGATTTTTTTTCGCTTTTTTTAAGAGGCTGCAGGCTTTGTAAACGGCTTCGATTTTGTAAGGACGCTTCATTTTTGCCAAAACAGAATCGCTTCCGCTCTGCACAGAAAGATGAAAATGGGGGCAAACTCTTCTGTCGCTGATTATTTGCGCAAGCTCTTCATCGACGATTTCCGGGTAAAGGCTGGAAATTCTAAAGCGGATTGACTTTGTATTCTGCAAAAAAAGCCTCAAAAGACCTGCGAAATTTACAAAACCGTCTTTGTAATGTCCGCGATACTGAGAAATGTTTACAGTTGTAATAACAACTTCGTTCTGACCTTTTTCTTCAAGCTTTTGAACGCGTCTGATTGCTTCTTCGGCGTCTAAACTCACGGATTTTCCGCGGGCAAGGCGGATTGCGCAATAAGTGCAGGCGCAGTTGCATCCGTCCTGAATTTTTAAGGAAGCTCGTGAATGATGCGCAAAGCCGTCAGGAACAAGGCGGAACGGTTCTTGAATTTGATTATTTCCGGCTGTTTTATAAATCGCTTCAAAACTTTTTTGAATAAAAGCGGCAAGCTCTTCACCATAAAGCTCTGGATTTTGCTTTAAAACTTCTGGAACGTCGGCAAGATGTCCTTTATACTGCCCGCCCAAGACACAGATTTTTTTTCCGATTGCAAGAATTTCGTCGCGGCTGTTCTGCGCATAGCAGCCAGTAACAAGAACTGCACTTTTCGGGCATTTTGAAAGAAGAAGGCGGATTATTCTCCGCGCTTTTTGCTCGGCCTTTGCCGTAACAGTGCAAGTATTTACAACGCAGAGTTTTACGGACAAATTTTCGGCAGTCGCGGCAGAAAAAGGCGACATTGAAATTTCAAAACCCGCATTTTTAAATGCGCTAGCCGCACCTTCGCTTTCGACTTGATTGAGCTTGCAGCCGAGCGTTTCAAAGTGAATTATTTCTGACATTTTTAGCGGAGTTTTGCAACAACCCGTTCACGGCCGCGGATTGCATCGGAATTAGAACCGTTGAGCTCGATCGCTTTGCTGTATGCTTCGAGCGCACCGTTGTAGTTTCCGGTCATTTCGCGCGCATAACCGCATCTAGTCCACCAATAATCAACTAAAGGTTCTGTATGAACAGCCGTTGAAAAAGAAATATCTGCATGCTGATATTTTGCCTGACGGATATAAATTTCGCCCATGTAATAATAGGCATTGCCAATGCGGCTTCCGTTTGAAGGAACATTTGCCAGATAATACTGAAAAAGTTCGAGCGCGGCAGTATTTTTTCCAAGATAGAATTTTGCCTCCGCCTGAATTTCAATCAAGCGCACATCAGTTGAATTGATTTTCCGGGCTTCTGCAGAACGCTGCTCTGCCTCTGCATACTGTCTGCTGCGGACAAGGCTCCAGCAAAGAACGCAATATGAATCAATATTCTGCGGATCTTCCGCGATTTCCTGTTCGCAAATTTTTATTGCTTCTGCATATTTCCCGTTGCGGTAAAGAACAAGAGCATCTGCCCTCTGCTGCGCAAACGACTGAATCGAAAAAAGAGAAATGATTATTAAAACTAAAAATGATTTTTTCATTATTTTATCCTTGCATTGTGCATTTGCCGGAAAAATGAGAACCAGGTTCAAGAACAACCTGCTTTGCAGAAATATCCCCGTTTACAGAGCCTGTCGAAGAAACAAAAATCAAATCCTGACCGTTGATATTGCCTTCAACCTTTCCGCGAACAAGCACACGGCTTGCCGAAATTCCCGCATTTACAACTGCATTCGAATCAATCACTAGATCGCTTGTCGCCTCGATTGAACCGTTTACATTGCCACGAATCATAAAAGGCTTTGTGAATTTTATTTTTCCGCTAAAAGTAATATCGGAAGCAAGAATTGTATCAAAATCTTCTTCTTCAAGATCGAAAAAGTCTGTGTCTTTTACATCAAACATTCCATCATTTTACAAATATAAAAGATTTTTTTCAAGGAAACAGAAAAAATGTGTAAACAATAAGCGCAAATCTATGCCAAAGTTGTTTTATTGTCGATTTTTAACTATAATTGAATTATGAATTTTCTGCGCTCCTGCGTTTCAGTTTTTTTTCTCGTTTTTAGTTTTTCTTTTTTTTCATGCAACTCAACTTCAAGCATAAGCCAAAACAAACCGGATTTTCCAAAAATAGAAGAACCTCAGAATTCTTCAATTACAATGCTCTTTGCAGGCGACATTATGGCGCACGAAATCAATTTTAAGGCGCAGAAATTTGAAAGAATTTGGCAGGATGTAAAGCCTCTCGTAAAAAGCTGCGATCTAGCCTTTGCAAACATAGAAGCTCCGGTAAACAGCAAGCACGAATGGAGCACTTATCCGCAGTTCAACATGCATCCGGAATACGTCCAGGCGGCAATTGATTCTGGATTCAATGTTTTTTCGCTTGCAAACAATCACACAAACGACTGGTATCTTGACGGAATAAATGCAACCCGAAACTATTTTGAAAAAAAGACTGATGTTTTTGCCTGCGGAATAAAATCAAATCCCTCACAAAAGCTCACATTCCAAATTATAGAAAAAAACGGCTGGAAAATTCTTTTTGCGGCCGTTACAGAAATTTTAAACCGGCCAGATTATGCTTCGTGGATTGACTATTTTCCTCCAAAAAAACATTCCCAGCTCATTGAAGAACTAAAGGAAATCCAGTCCCAAAACGAACACGACATTTTTGTTTTGAGCGTCCACACTGACGAAGAGGAATACAAAAAAAACGTAACAGAAAGCCATAAAAAATTTTTCCGCCAGCTGATTGAAGAATGTAAAATTGATGTAATTTGGGCAAATCATCCTCACGTTTACAAAACTTTTGAAACAGTAACAATTTCTGACGGCAAAACAGAAAAAAACGCGCAAAGCGATTCGCCTTCAACAAAAACAAGAAAAGCATTTATAATGTACGCAAACGGAAACACAATTTCTGGACAGAGGTCTTCGCCTTCGCTTACAAAAACCGCAAATGCGCGCGATGACACAGGCGACGGACTTTTTATAAAAATGACTTTTGAAAAAACTTCTTCGCAAGTCAGCATAAAGCAGATCGAACCGCACTTTATAACATCTTACATTCAGCCGGACGGACAGATTGTGCTTCGTCTTGCTGATGACGATTTTATTCACTGTCTGAAGCGCTCAGGACTTTTTTACTGGGCAAAATATATTGAATCAAGAAAAAAAATTTACGAAAACACAAAAGGAAATTCATTATGGCAATAAATTATAAAAAGCTGCCTGTTTACGAACAAAAACAGCTTATTTTAGACCAGCTTGCAAAAAATCAGGTAATTGTAGTTCAGTCCACAACTGGCTCAGGAAAAACAACACAAATTCCTGTAATTCTTCACGAAGCAGGCTATTCTCAAAACGGAGTAATTGCTGTAACACAGCCACGAAGAATTGCCGCCCTTTCGGTAAGCGAATTCATTGCAAAACAGTTAAACACGACTTATCCGGGACTTGTCGGCTACAAAATGCGGTTTGAAGATAAAACTGATTCTTCAACAAAAATCAAGATAATGACAGATGGAATTTTGCTGCAGGAAATGAAACTTGATCCGTGGATGAGCAAATATTCGGTAATCATGATTGACGAAGCCCACGAACGCTCGCTGAACATTGACTTTTGTCTTGGACTTTTAAAGCGAATTCTTGCTGTCAGACCGGATTTTAAGGTTATTATTTCTTCGGCAACAATGAATGCGCAGGCTTTTTCAAAATATTTTAACGGCTGCCCGATTGTGACAATTGAAACCCAGGTTTTTCCGGTTACGATGGTTTACGATCCGCCGGCAATAAAACCGACAACTTCCACAGAATCAGGCGCTCAGGCAATTTTAAGCAAAATTGAATCGACAATCGGGCGCGTTCTGGACAACCATGAGCCTGGCGACATTTTGATTTTTCTTCCCGGCGAAAAAATCATAAAAGACTGCGTGCAAAAACTTTACAACTCAAGTTTCCGCTCAAAAATCCACATTGTGCCGCTTTACGGAAGGCTTCCTAAAGAAGAGCAGGAAAAAGTTTTTGACTCCGCCCCATTCGGAAAAAAGAAAGTTGTAATTTCAACAAATATCGCCGAAACTTCTGTAACGATAAATGGAATAACAACGGTTATAGACTCGGGCTTGGCAAAATTGAATTTTTATAACCCGAAAACCTATACATCATCTCTAATCGAAACTCCGGTAAGCAAGGCAAGCTGCAACCAAAGACGCGGACGCGCAGGACGAACCTGTTCCGGAACATGCTACCGGCTTTACAAGCGCACAGATTTTGAAAGCAGGAGCGAATACACGACAGAAGAAATTTTCCGCACTGACTTGAGCGAAGTTCTTTTGAGAATGAGCGAGCTTGGAATTACGGATTTTGAAAATTTTGACTTTATTTCAAAGCCCGAAAAAGAAAATATTCTCGGCGCGCTCGAAACACTCAACATGCTCAAAGCACTCAATCCAGACAGGACTCTTTCTTCAATCGGAAAACTCATGGTTGAATTTCCACTGGAACCGCGTGTAAGCAGAATTTTAGTGGAAAGTATAATGAATTATCCTGACGTGCTTGATGAAAGCGTAATTGCAGCTGCATTCTTAAGCACCCAGTCGCCTTTTGTTCTTCCTCCTGGAGAAGAAATGGACGCACGGGCAGCGCATCACGCTTTCCGCGACATTCAGGGAGACTTTGTTTCTTACGTAAAACTTTTTAGACGCTACCAGTCAATGGAAAACAAAACCCGCTTTTGCCAGAACAACTACCTCGACGAAAAAGTGATGAAAGAAATTTCAAGCATTAGAACCCAGCTCGAAGAAGAAATCAGCGCTCTTGGAATTCCTGTAACTGGCGGAGGCTCGATGGATAACTACCTTTGCTGTATTTCGGCAGGAATGATTCAGTTTGTTTGCGTGCGCGATGGAAAAGAAAACTACCGTTCATTGACGACCGACCACATTTCAATCCATCCTGGTTCCGGAATGTTCCGCACTTCCCCACTTTTTATTGTTGCCGGAGAAATTGTAAGAACAAGCCGGATGTTTGCAATGAGCGTAAGTCCTCTTACAAAAGCGCTTCTTGCGAAAATCGATCCGTCTCTCGAAAAAAAACTGATGTCAGTCCGTGGAGCAAAAGGAAAATCGCTCACCGGAAACCTTGAATACACAGGTTCAACATTCAGAGAGCAAAAAGGAAAACCTGGACGCGATGACAGTTATTTTGGCGGAAAACTGGACAAAAACGAAAAGAAAAAGCGCGATGAAAATTCAATTGGAATCGGAGGAGAACTTTTCGCACTTGAAAAAGTCAAAGGCAAAAAACAGGCAGTTCTTCCTTACGAAAAATTCAAAGAAGCTCTTCTTTCAGAAAATGACAAAAATAAACTTGCGGCACTTGCAAATCTTCGCGGAAAACTCGTTCTAAAAGGCGGCTTTGCGCTTACAGGCGAAAAATTTGAACTGATTGCAAAACTTGTCAAAAATTTGAATTTAACTCCTGTAGATGCAAAATCCTGGCCGAAAAATTTCAACATCACTTTAAATGACGAAAAAGACGGCGAGCTTTTGATTCAAAATTTAAAATACGTTCTGAACCTTACAATGGCAAAATCGCGGACAAAAGAATTCGGTTTTATAACTCTCTTTAGCGACAGCCGTGGAACATACTGGTTTAAAGTAAGCCGAGGATTTGTCACTGCGCTAAATGAAAGTCTTGCAGCATTGGAAAATCTTGTTGACGATGCGGGACAAATTTTAAGTGCAGTTCTAAAAGAAAAAGTGAACATGCTTTACAGAATGTTGAACAGTCTGTACGAGTAACGCTTTTTAGCAAAACTTATTGCTCTTATTTGGCATTTGCGTTTGGATTGCTCTTTTTTTCAAGTTTTCCTTTCTGCTCTTCGGCAATTTTTTCAGCTTCTTTGACAGTGCTGTCCGAAGAACCCAAGATTTTCTTTGCTTTTTCGGCATTTGCGTTTTTCTTGAGCGGATTTTTTGCGGATTCGAGAATAATCTGCCTTACAACGGGCAAAACATCTGGATAACGGCCTTTTGAATAAATATCAAGCCCGGTTCCCTGAGTGGCAGTGTCCTTTGAATCAAGATAATCCTTGCAGATAGAAGAAAATTCGTTCCGCTTATATTTTGCAAATTCTTTTCCGAGCGCGTATCGGAGAGGTTTTCTTCTGTCGTCTTTTAGAGTTTCGCGGGCAAGCGCAATAATCTCGTCAGTGCCGGCATTGTTGTATTCAAGAAGAGCAGCGGCAACACGGCTTTTTGGAGTATCTGCAACTTTTTTGTCCGTAATGAGCTTGACAAGATAGTCATTCCCTTCTTTTGTGTTTAGGCTGGCAATTGCAGGATAGCACTTTTTTTTGACAGAATCTTCTTTGTCTTTTTCAAGCCGGTAGACAAGATAAGGAACGGCTTCTTTATAATCATTTTTTTTGCAGGCTTCGATAGCCTCGATCCGAACCGTAACATGAGAGTCGCGTATTGCTTCGATAACAGTTTTTTTCGCCTCGTCATTTTCCTTAAAATTGGAAAGTCCCTTTACAACTGAACAGCGAAGTTTTGGGTCTGTATCTTCGTAAAGCTTTACAAGAATTTTGACAGCCTCTTTTTTTTTCATTGAACCGATCGCTTCTGCCGAATACATTCTTATAAAAGTATTTTCGTCTTCGTCCTGAGCCATTTCTACAAGCTTATCGTAAGTTTCTACGGCCTTGATTTTTCCAAGAACTTTTACAAGCTGCTGCCGCTGAGCAAGCGATAAATCTTCGCGTTCCAAATATTCTGACAAAAAAACAGCCTCTTTTGAGCCGCCGATTTCGCCAAGAGTCGTAAGCGCGTCCGTAAAATAGTTTTCATCTTCGCTTTCTACGAGTTTAAGAACAGCCGGAAGAGCTTCTTTTGTTTTTACCGACTGAATATACTTAAAAACCGCATCTACAGTCGATTTTTTTTGCTCATAAGGATCGTCAAGAATTTCGAGCGCAAAATTTTCAAGGCAAGGGTCTTTGAGCTTTGTAAAATACTCGAGAATTTTTTCGCGGACAGCAATATTTTTTGTAACGTAAAATAAATCGTAAACTTCATCGACAAAGCGGACATCTTCATTTTTAACAAAATCATTCAGAAGCTCGATAATATCATCTTCCATTCCAAATTTTAAAGTGTCGGCGTTTTCTTTTCTTGTGTCCGGAAATTCCTCGTCAAGTTCCGCAATTTTTTCCGCATTCTGCTTTTGAGGCCGTTTTTTTGGAATTTTTACGGAAACCTCTTCCGCTTCTTCATCATCAACGTCAGAATTTTCTTCGGAAGGATTATCGTTTTCTTGATTTTCGGCTTCTGCTACAACTTCGATATTTTCTTTATTTTCGGTTTGTGGAGAATTTTCGGTTTCTGTCTGAGTTTCCGAATTTGCCGACGTTTCAGCTTCCGGCGGATTCTGCGACTGAACTGTTTTTTCAGAAGCAGAAACAACTTCCGCGGTTTGTCCGAAAAACTGCAATTTTAGAAAACAAAATGCCGTCAAAACCAAAATATTTTTTTTCATAAAAACTTCCGCAAAATTTATTTTATATTTCCAGCGTGATACCGTTTTAAAAAGTCCGTTCTATATTTTTCAAAGCGGTTTTCTTCAATCGCAAGGCGAATTTCTTTCATCATATTATGCAAAAAATACAAGTTGTGGTAACTTGCCAGCATGCTGCTCAAAATTTCCTGTTCCTTAAAAAGATGACGAAGATAACTTCTTGAATAATTGCGGCAGACTTTACAATTGCATTCGCTGTCAACAGGTCCAAAATCGTGAATAAAACGCTCCTGTTTAATCGAAAGTTTTCCGTCATGAGTAAAATATGAACCGTTGCGCGCATTTCTCGTAGGCAAAACGCAGTCAAACATATCAATTCCGCTGTGAACGGCATCCAAAATGTAGTCCGGAGTTCCAATTCCCATAACGTATTTTGCTTTTTCCTTTGGAAGATGACTGACCGTAAAATCCAGCATAGAAGCAAAAACTTCCGCAGGCTCGCCTACACTCAAACCGCCGATTGCAATTGCCGGCATTTCCATCGAAGTTACAAATTCTGCAGAACGGATTCTTAAATCTTCAAAAAAGTTTCCCTGAACGATTGGCAGAAGAATTCCTTTATAACCTTCGTCCTGTTTTTTTAACCATTCAGATTTTGCGCGCTTTAACCAGTTTTCTGTTATTTCGAGCGAATGAAGGGCTTCTTTTTTATCAATTCCCCAGCCAGAACAAACGTCAAGCTGCATCTGAATATCCGAATTGAACTGAGCCTGAACGTCCACAATTTTTTCTGGAGTAAAAAGATGCCGGCTTCCGTCAATATTTGAAGCAAACATTGCTCCTTCTTCCGTTATTTTGCGCAGTTTTGAAAGGCTCCATACCTGAAAACCACCAGAATCTGTAAGAAAATTTTTTTTCCAGCCGGAAAATCCATGCAGACCGCCAGCTTCCTCGATCACATCGCTTCCAGGCCTTAAATAAAGATGATAAGTATTTGCGAGAATAATTTCAAAGCCGATTTCGTCCAAATCATCTTTTGTAAGAGCCTTTACAGTCGCGTTTGTTCCAACAGGCATAAAAACCGGAGTCTGAACGTCGCCGTGCGGCAGGTGCAATGTTCCGGTACGTGCTTTTCCGTCAGAAGACTCGTGTTTAATGTCAAAAATATCCATCATCATTTTATCCTTAAGAAATCATTTTTCTACGTTCTCGCATATTTTAGAAGAACCAGACTTACAACGACAAACAGAAAAACCGGCAGCCAGGCTCCAAGGAACGGAGAAAGAACTCCAAATTTTGCCATAAGCATTGTAACCATCTGAAAAACGTAGTAGATTACCGCCGCAGAAATGCAGCTGGCAAGGCTTATTAGCATTACATTTTTTCTTGTTTTTCCGCTCAAACCAATCGACAAAAATACTACAATAAAAAGAATGAATGGAAAAGCATATTTTTTGTAATAGACGCTCAAAGGCTCGTTATAAGGAAGCCCCACTCTTTTTAAGTGGGCAATGTATTCTTTTGACTCGCGGGTATCTACGGTTTCGACAGAAGTTGTGTTGTTTCTAAAAGTTTCAGGAATTTCAGTTAGCAGCGCAAGAGTAGCGGAATCAACCTCCGAAGAAACCAAATTTCCGTCAGAAAATGTGTATTTTGTAGAACCGTTGAGTTTCCAATGATCGTCCATCCAAAGCGCGGAATCGGCGCGGACAACGCAGTTTAAAGATTTATCTTCGTTTCTGATTACAATATAAAGCGCATAAAGGCGCATTGCCGAGTTGTCATAAAAATCCGCCTTATAAACGACATTTCCCTGATCGGACATGACGACGATTTTGTCATTATTAAGGCTTTTTTCGCGGTTTAAGACAATTTCCTGAAGTTCAACCTTTTTTGCAAACGTTGGAACAACAACTTTATCCTCAAAATAAAAAAGTCCAAAACTTAAGATAAATGCAAAAACCAAAAGCGGAGCTGTAAATTTTATGAGCGGAACTCCGGAGGCAAAAACCGCAACAAGTTCATTATTCGCATAAAAATCCGACAAAGTATAAGAAACTGCAAAAAGAATCGAAAGCGGCGCCGAATACCAAAGAGACTTAGGAAAATACAAAAGCATTATCTGAAAAACAGTCTTTGCCGGAACACCATTTGAAATAAAATTCCAAAGATTCATAAAAAGATCTACGAGAACTAAAACAAAGGCAAAAAAACAAAGCGAACCGACAAAAAGAGGCACAAATTTTTTTAAAATATATTTTACAAGTGTCATTTTTAATTCCTGTTTTAATTCTATTTGCCAATCAATTTTATATAGAAGAATCCGCCTGCAATCGTTATTGCAAGATTTGGCGCCCACATTACTACAAAACCATTTAAACCGCCACGGTTGCCAAAAATCTGTCCCAAAATCATCATTGTCCAGTACAAAACGCAGATTACGATTCCGACTATAAGTCCGATTGTCTGGCCGTTGTGTTTGCCAAAAAGAAGCGCGAGCGGAAGCGCCAAAAAAGCAAAAAAAATCGAACCAAAGGGCAACGAAAATTTTTTATTGTATTCAAGCTTGTAGGAATTCAACTTTTTTTTAGAAAACTCTTCTGATTCTTCCATTTGCTTTATTTTTTTATGCAAGTCGTAAGACGTCATTTCGCGAGGACTTACCCTGTTTGAAGTTGCAGAAATTGATGATTCGAAAACATTTAAATTCATCTTTTGCGAGGAAAGCACATCAAAATTTCCACGTTTTTCTTTGTCAAAAAGAAGAACCGTTGCATTGTTCATTTCCAGCGTCATAAGAACTCCGGAATCTTTTGCCTTTTTTACAACTGAATCGTCCGCAACAATTATGCGCTGCTGTCCGTCTGCTCCTGTATCAAAAAAAATCAAATCGCTTACTTGATCATTTACGACGTTTCCGATTACAAGAGTTTTGTCGACAGTTTTTTTTATTGAATTAGGTTCAAGCTCAACAGACGGATTTGAAGACAAAATCGAACGGTACAGCCGGTTGTACTTGATTGTTCCAAGCGGTAAAAGATAGTCGTTTACAAAAAATGAGCCAAGCGAAATTACCGCTCCAAGAATAATTACCGGCATTAAAATCGTTCTGTAGCTTTGACCGGAAGCACGGAAAATAAGAATTTCATTTTCAGAAACAAGCCTTCCAAGGCACATCAAAAAACCAACGAGAGTTGCAAAAGGCGCAGACTGTGCAATAATTGAAGGAAGAGCGTAAGCCATGAGTCGCATAACATCCCAAAGCGGCACTTTTTTTTCAAGAATTTTTTGAATTACGAGCAAAATCTGGTTTACAAAAAATATAAAAAAGAAGAACAGAAAGGCGACAAAAAAATACAAAAAAAGCTCTTTTAAAAGATAGCGATAAAAAACATGACGGTTTATGCCTGATTTTTCCTGCATTGCCTCGTCAAGAAAATTTGCCGTTTTATAGCAATGCAAAAAACGCATAAAAACTGCGGCGCGGTGAAAAATCGAATTTAAAAGATTAAATTTCGCCCAAAAAGGCTTGAATTTATTTTTATAAAACCAGCGGATTTTTCTGCTAAGCCTGCTTTTTGAAGCAATCCGCCAATAATAATAGCCAAGAGATTCAATATGCAGAACGCTTTTTTTTGCTTTTGAGCCGTTGAGTTTTGAGGAAATTTTACTTTTAAACTGAATCCAGCCTTTCCGAAAAAAATCCACGGTTCGGGTTATAAAGGCTTCGATTTTATCGAATTTCATTAAAGAATTTACTTTCCGGTGTGACCAAAGCCACCGCTTCCGCGTTCTGTTTCGTCCAAAAACTCAGCGGTTTCAAAAACGCCCTGAGTAACAGGAGCAACAATCATCTGTGCAATTCTGTCGCCGTCAGAAATTACAAAATCCTCGCTTCCAAGGTTGATTAAAATTACTTTTACTTCGCCACGATAATCGCTGTCAATAGTTCCTGGAGTATTAAGACAGGTAATTCCGTTTTTAGCGGCAAGTCCTGAACGAGGCCTGATTTGAACTTCAAAACCTTCTGGAATCGCCATTTTAATTCCAGTTGGAACCATAAACCGCTGCATAGGTTTGATTACAATTTTTGAGCCGTCAGGAATAAAAGCGCAGATGTCTGCTCCAGCAGAACCTGATGTCTGATAAGAAGGAAGTTTTACGCCTTTTTCGGCAAGAATTTTTATTTTGCAAGTGTTCATATTTTCTCCAATTTTAAAACTGATTTAGATTATACAGAAAAAACAGAGAATTATAAACCACCAGTCAAAAAATCCCAGCCCCGGCCGGAACGGCGCGATAGCGTTCCAAAAAAGAGAGGCGGTCAAAACCGCATTTCTTTTTTGGAATGCAGCGTAAGCGGAACCGTGGAGCGGCGGGTTAGAGCTTAAATTGCGCTCCAAATTTATAAAAAACTAAAAAGTTTCGAGGGTTTTCTTTAAAATCTCAAGACCTTCGTCGATTTCTGACTGCGAAATATTCAGCGGCGGAACGATTCTAAGAGTGTTTTTTCCTGCCGTGGAAGTCAAAAGTCCGTTTGCAAGAAGCTTTTTCTCAAGCTCAACCGCGCTTTTTCCTTCAATAATATCAGCCCCAATCATAAGTCCTTTTCCGCGCACATCGCCGACATTCGGATTTTTCCAGGATTTTATCTCGTTTCTGATCTTTTCGCCTTTTTCTTTTACGCTTTCAAGAAATCCCGGCTTTTGAAGCTCATTCAGGACAACAAGACCAGCCGCGCAAGCCAATGGATTTCCGCCAAAAGTTGACTGATGGTCGCCAGCCTTGAAAACGCCCTCGGCTTTTCCGCGAATCAAGATTCCGCCCATAGGAACGCCGCCTGCAACGCCTTTTGCAAAGCTCACTACATCC
>ERZ808278.511-NODE-511-length-24406-cov-17.760462_pt1 | contig 24406 bp, 27 predicted proteins | sample MGYA00521239_ERZ808278 | MGnify/ENA primary metagenome ERZ808278 (study PRJEB31516, sample SAMN03275600) | gut metagenome | biome: mammalia-associated habitat; material: feces | host: Papio cynocephalus | place: Kenya | collected 2012-07-17 ... | reverse complement strand
AAGCCGCATCTAAATATTTGCCCTTGAAAGCAGGCAAAAGAAAAGTATATTTCATTTGAGTTTAATAAAACTTATTTACCTATTGCCCAACGGCAATACTTATTGAACAACAAGTCCATACATGGTAACAACACGAGATTTACCAAAGCAAAACCGCCAAACAAGGTATAACCTTTCAATTCGAATACATTTTGCAACAACATGGAAGAAACACCCAAAACAATCCAATGAGCGGCATAATAGGCCATGGAGTTCTTCCCCACAATGGCAAAGGGCTTCTGTAAAAATTTTACACTTGCAAAAAGCCAATTTACAAAGACTACACCACCTATACAAGCCATCATACAAAATGGATAAACCGCAGTTGCGACATCGTTGGAACGGAAGTCAAAATAGGATGGATACATAATGGCATAAGCTACATAGAGCACACCACATACCCATATCATACTTTTACGATGTACGATGTTTCTCATCCAATACCCACACCCATAAAAGAACAAGCCGCAGCAGACATTAGCTACATAGAAATAGCCATGGAATTCTATCATTCGCAACACATAAGCAATCATTCCAAACAAAATGGTCGCTCCTACGGCAACCCTTCTGTCCAATGAGTAAATGGCATTATAAATCACTCTCACCAAGAAGAGCGTTAGCAAAAACCATAATGGAGAGTTTCCTACTACAGCTCCTTCGTGCAGTAGGGATCGAAGTGGCACCAAGATATAATCTTTCCAAGAAGTATTGCCATCTATCAGCCACTTGGCATAAAAGACCATCTGTCCTATGATGGAAAATACCATGTATGGCACCAACAATCTCCTTGCCCCCCCACTCAACTCACTCTTATAGGAACGTGGCTTGAAGAACATCCCACTCTTGAAGAAGAACCAAGGCATAAAGAAGAATAGAAGGCGAGGGAATATCTCCACCTGGGTCACACCACTCCATAGACAAATATGCCCATATATCATGTAGATGATCATCAATCCACACGCTGCATCCAAAGAATTATCTCTTTTTGACTCCATATTTTTTCGTTAGAATAAACCTATTAATTCCATGATACAACAAGCACAAAACCACAGTACCACAAATCATGATTTCCAAGGATAACAAGACATTATTCTGTCTGGCAAAATTCATAGGAATGATATGAGAAAGATACAACTCAAAACTGATTCCACCAACGAAATGAATCCATTTTTGATTGATGGTGAACTTTAACTCATTCAATCCAAACAAAATCAAAGGAAGAACAACAGACAACATAATATTCTTGCGTTCAATCACCAAATAAAACATAGCCATATAAACAAAGACTCCAAGAAGCAGTTTCTCGTCATTTTGCTTAACACATAGATAGGCTATGATACCTGCCACGATGATTGGGAGACGCATGATGTAATTAGGTGAGACGTACGAAATCGCCCCCCCAGAAATCAATATCGCCATTGTTACAACAATATATAAGCCATATTTCGGAAAATGATTTTTCATCCACCTTATAGCCATAAAGAGCAATGGAAAAATGATGTACAGATTGATGATAGCTGGCACAAACCATTCACCTCCCATACCCTTTGTTCGTGTTAGTGGCGTATTGAGAACAGAAAGACTCGACATTTGCAACAAGCCGTCTGATAGCACATGATTAGCCCTCAATATCACCTTGCATAGGAGCAAAAATACGATATAAAGAGGTATGATGCGCAAGAAGCGTTTCTTGTAAAATTCCCAGACAGAGCTACGTTCCCAAGAACAGCAAAGTCCATAGGCGGAAAGTATAAAGAACACATCCACTCCAATAAATCCATTTCTGAGCAATAACTTGAACGGAAACAGATGGGCATCAATAAACTCTGATTGTACCAAATAAAAGTGATACCCGATAATCCAAAGCATAGCCAAGCCCATATAGACTTTCCGATGCTCTCGCCCAAAGACGTAGTCCATATTATACTGATTTATCATATTTAATCCTATTAGTAACAAAATTGTTTTCACATATACACTAAAGGATATTTACATTTCTATCTATTCCGCATATTTTTTCTTTAATTCATTTGCAATCCAAATGGTTTCCTTCAAGTTTCGCCCTGTAGTTTGAACAACCATCCCTATCTTCGCATCAGTTTTCGTTAGCACAATTTCTATTTGCCCATTAGCTTTCACTTCATCAACATATTGCTTAGCATGTTGCTTAAATGGTGTTGAATTAATAATCTCAACCACATACGGTGAGTTTAGAATACGGTGAGCATGTGCAGTCAATACTTCTTTGCCATGGTCTTCTCTAAGATGGAGTTTCTTTTCAGATGGAGCAACAGTTGTTTTGATGATATTAGTACCATCAACGACATCATGTTCATCTATCCATTTACCCAAAGCTGCATTTCCATATTGCTCCTCTGATACAACACAATAAAGCGTTTCTTCTAGTTCTTCATGCTCAGTGTTGATACACAAAGTATATTCCAAGTTCTTCCATATAGGAATAATATCTAAACCCACAAGAAAAGAGTTAGCAAGGTAAGCTGCGCAAAAACACGTATCATCGTATTCTTTGTCACCTATCTTCAACCGATATTGGTTTAAAATATATTGTTCTATCTTTTGTTCGTCGGTTTCATCTATATAAGGACGCCTAACCGTCGAAAGTATAAGCTGACAAATTTTATCACGAGAATGTTTTCCGCAATAGCTTTTCAAAGATTCGTTTTGAGTAAGCATGACGTCATCAAGTCCTGTCTCATAACGAACTTTTTCATACCCCAACTTGCCCGCACACTTTATTACATTGGCATAATTTCGCACCATATTCTCAACCTCTCCACCAGAAACTATTTGTGGAGTTTGACTATTAAAAAAAACTTCTCTCATAAAACCACCTCTTAAGCCAATTCCAATAGTTGTTTTGTCCACTCATCCATGAAATCCTCAGGATAATCACTTAATTCCCCATTTTGGTCAACATGAATATCCTTCACTTCTATTTCACCTTCTGCATTTCTTTCAAAATAATCAACAACAACATCGTCTCGCTGCAGACTCCCCTTTTTTACAGAGATTCTTACACCATTGACAATATGATCGCTGTGGCTTTCCACAATAATTTGAATATTTCTCTCGGTTGAAACTCTTATCAGAAATTCCATCAAGCGAGACTGAGCTGCAGGAAATAAATGAGCTTCAGGATTTTCTATAATAAGCATACTATCCTTTGGTACCAAAAGAGCATTCACCAATATTGGCAAGATATAGCTATAACCAAAGCCTACATTCACCGGACGAAAAGATTCCCCCTCATCTTTAGAATCTAAGAACAAATCAACATACTCACGAGTTTGCGTCTCCTTTGCATACAATGTAGCTCCATCCAAAATAAAGGAAAGAACTTTAGCCACTTTAGCTTGAAACACCTCACCTTTAGATAGGAGTATATTAATCAAATTTTCTCCTTTAGCCCCTACTATCTCCTCATTCATGTCGTTTCGAGGTTCAGAGTTTACCTGACCTTTACGACTTGCAGACACAAAGTAGATATTTTTAAAATTTTCATACCCACTATATCCCGACATGGCAGACAAACTATTGCTTCGAGAAGTTTCATCATCCATATTTGAAGCTGTAGTCTTTACATCCATCAAGTTTTTACCATCTGACTCCAAATGCGCCAAGATTCCAACAGAAGGCTTTGTGTCATCTGCTTGATAAATAAACTTCAAGGCATTTTCATTTCCTTTCAAATGAAATTGTAAAGTTAGGGTGTCATTCTTTCTGTTTTTGGACAAAATGTCATTAAACAGACCTAAACTAACAAGTTTACCATTGAGTTGAAGATAACTCACTTCCCCTTTTTGGATTGTTTGTCCTAACAGTAAAAAAGCTTGCGCAACAGTTGATTTTCCACGGCCATTTTTGCCATAGAAAACATTTATTCGAGACAAACGAACAGATTGTTCCTTGTCAAAACACTTAAAGTGACAAAGTGAAATTCTATCAAACATTTTTATTCTTTCTTTCATTAACCCATGTCCAAAAAGATTTAGGAAGCCAACCTTGATATTCCGAGTCCATTGCAACAACCAATAGACAATCATTCTCATCTATATGTTTACGCAAATCTTCCGAAATCATATTTGCATCATGATCTGTATAAATTGCCCATAATGACTCCATGGGATGTTGCCAATCCCTATAAGCTTTGATTGCATCATACAAAGGCATATAATTCTGCCCTGGCTTACGCAAGTCATAAGATATGAGATATATTTTCATTATTGATTGATTTTATGTATTACCCTACAAAGGTAATATAATAATAGCAAATTTGATTCATATAGGTTTCGGCATCGACACTCTTTTACGACTAAAAAACTTTTTTTTGCATTTATTTGCTATGAATGATATTTTTTCAATCCCAATGCTTGTTTAAACAACTGATAGGAGTTATCTATAGAAAGATGCTTGATAAACTCCATCCCATTTTGTGCTATCTCATATCGCATTTCATCATTTTCTATGAGATTTATGATATTAGCAGCCAAAGCCTCAATGTCATTGACAGGAGAAAGCAAGGCAGTCTCACCATCCTTCGCCATTTCACGGAAGCCACGGTTGTCCGTACACGCCACAGCCTGACCGCAAAGCATCGCCTCACCAATGGTCAGTCCCCATCCCTCGTCAATGCTTGCCGCCACGTAGATGGCAGACTCATTGTTGATACGCAAGTGTTCCTCCTGAGAAGGAGACTGGCAATAATGATACCAATCTGGGAGAGAGTCTGGACGAGCAGGAGTGCCAAAGATATTGACCTGGAGCTGAGGATATTTTCGTTTGACGATGTTAAGAGCAGCAAAAGAAGTGGCGCAACCCTTTATTTTCGACCAATGATAAAGCATAGAAACTTGATATTTACTTTTACTCTTTATAGGAATCGTCAAATAATAAGCTGTTAAGTCAAAACCATTAGGAACTATATGACAAGTCAGGTATTCTTCTTTTTCAAGAATATTCCTTAACCACGAAGATACAACAATATTCGTCATACCATAATGGTATGTCTCCCTTACCTCCTTATCTGTTCTTCCCCAATTCTCGTAACCTTGTATGAAATAAAACTTCCGAGAACAGTCTATCGGATATTGATTGAGATATGGAGCGGTATCTACTGCCGTACAAACATACAAATCTGTCCTGGGAACAAAGCGAAAATCCAGTTTATACACATTATGCTCTTTCACTCGTTTATCCAAAGGGAACCAAATACGGATAGAGCGATGAAATATGCCGAATTTGAAAAGGAAGTGCTTCAGCATCAGCTTCCACTTCATCTTCCAAGGTATCGCCCCCCTATATTTGGTAGCATCGGCATATACTACATGCACTTCATAGCCATCTGCCGCCAACCTATTGGCATATTCCAACGCCACCTTGAAGCCTCCCACAGGTGAATACTGGAAAGGAGGCATGAGAAATGTTATAGATTTCATTGTATATCAATTTTTCCAGAATAATTGATGCAACCTCATACCAAGTATCAACATCGAATATTTATAAAATCGTTTTTTCCACGACAACTTTATTTTTCGAAAGTCAAAATATAATAGCTTTGATTCCGCTTTATTCAACAGATTCAAATGCTTCTCAAAGCATTTTTCTGCCATAATCCACTCATTTGACAAATCGTATTCTTCCAATTTTGGGCAAAATTCACCTTTAAAGAAAAGACTAATATAATCATATACTGTATGAGCATTTTGATATTGAAAATAGTCAGCACATCCTATTTTCTGCACAAAGCCTTGAACTGCATTGGTAATCTGATGAATACGTACTGTAGGAACAGAAGCCTTGGCTCCAACAGAACAACTACCAGCCGTGCTAAATATCAAATCACATTTCCGAACACAAGCTATAGGTATCGGGAACAGTAATCCTGTAATGCAAACCCTTACGTTATTAAACTCTGAAAACGAACCCAATATATTATCACTGTCCGACTTGACATCAGAACCACCGATGCACAAGAAGACAATCTGCAAATTTACATTCTCCTTAGCAAACTTTTTAATACCTTCTATTATGACAGGCACTGCTTTTTTATCCAAACGCCCAATATAACCGACTACTAAGTCACCTGTTGGTATGTCACCAACCCAAGAAGGCTTAGTATCAGCCAAAGAATTGGTACAATAACAAGGTACTGAATACTGAGCGACATTAGCCTGAGGTATCAAATCACCAAATATATGCACCATAACCTCATTTGAGATACAAGCCAATTCTCTTCTATTGTATTTAAACTGATAAAAAGAAGCTACCTTTTGATTTATCTTATCATTATATTCATCCAATAAAGTTACTATATGCCTTCCTTTTAGCTGCTCAGCCAATAACTCTCCCCAATAAGCAGTATAATCTGTACCTGTCTCTATAATGATCTCATCCGACAACTTTGGAATGTTCTTCAATACATAATCAATCAATTTATGCTGATATTTTTTGGGGAACAAATAGGCGGGCTTAGCAATAAAAGTAAACACACCTATTATGAACTCATCCAAGCCATCAATATAGACCTTGCCATGACAACAAGAAATGTAATACACATCCCATCCTTGTTGCCTCATAAAAAGAGCTTTGTTACGTTGGTAGATAGGTCCCCCTGAGATATAGCCACCAGCTGCTCCGATTAAAATGTAAGTGCCTTTCTTATTCATATTTCCTATGATTTAAGAAAGAACTACCACTGCATCGAAGCAGGGTATTTTGTTACCTTATTTCTTTATCTTTCGCCTTATCTTACCCAAGTATATCCGCATCTTGCCTAACGCAAAATTAACGAACACATAAGGATAAAACCATGACTCATATTGAAACTTAGGTTTAGGAAAACTTCCATGATACATCAATTTCAATAATGCCTTATACAAACACTGCCTCAATACAGGAGTTCTTTCATACTCGTAAAATTCTTCGTACACCCTATAAGTTATGGTATTCTGTTTAATCTCAGAAAGACCTGCAAAGGTGCTTGTAGGATTTATACGATATACCCCCCCAATAAAGTTTTGGCAGACGGCTTTATTGTTTTTCAATGCGTAATAAAACATATGCACATCTCTTCTGTATTTATATTTTTTCGTTTCATCAGTCAGAGCAGTCCTGCGAATGAGAATTGCCATGGTTTGGCACACCCAACTCTCTAAGAAAGCATACTTCAAGTCAAACAAAAAATATGGCTTATCCAATTTTTCTGGTTGATCTAAATATTTGTTCTCAAACAACTTTATCGACTTATCGCTTTGATTGAGAAGATTAAAACGGCAAACAGAGAAGGAAATTTCAGGATGTTCCTCCAAAAAATCCACTTGTTTCTGGAGCTTCAGTGGGTCTATCCAGTAATCATCACCCTCACAATAGGCCACATACTTGCCATGTGTATGCTCATTCATGATTCTACCAAGCGAGCCATCCCCCTTGGAATACTGGTTCTCCGTTTCCAGAATCGGCTTGATGATATCAGGGTATTTCTCTGCATACTCCCTGATAATCGCCGCCGTTCCATCCGTAGAGGCATCATCATGGACGATTGCCTCAAACCTAAAATTCGTCTGCTGCATCACAAAGCCTTCCAAACATTCACGGATGTAAGGTTCTTGGTTGTAAGCACAACAGCGAATTGTAACCATTAATGGTTGATTATTATTTTGTTCCATATCAATTCTAATAGGATTTAACTATTTATAAAGTTTACTGCATCTCATCAACTGTCAGCTATCAGAATGAAATATAGATTCGTTATCATTTTCAAAATGGTCGCAAACAAATGAAAAGATAAAAGCAAAAATAATCCATTCAAAAAAGCACAAATATTCCCATTTTCTAAAGGGTATAAAAGTCCAATGTAATAGCTAACACATAGCAAGGTTTCAAGAATTATCAAATAAGAAAAAGTAATAAGCATTACATTATACAAACTCAAAGTTTTTCCTCTTAATTTGATTCTTTCAGTTCTTTTCTTCTTCAACTCATCACTAGTTCTTCCCAAAAACAAAGTCATAGATGCCAAAGTAAATCCCAGCAAGACTCGTATCGTTGCTACTAAATTAACAACAAGGCTATAAGACCAAAATGACAAACTTTGATTTTCAACCAAAACATAACCAACTAATACAAGAAAAAATGGAATTAACCACTCTGTAAACCAAGTATTGCCACAACGGCTTATGCTGAAGTAATCTATTATTACATATATAAAATTCAGTTTCATATCATAGTTGCAATGTTAGTCGTTCTATTTCCTCAAACATCATTTCTGTAATAAATTCACCCGTATTAGGATTTTGCTCTACTTCTACATAATTTTTCTTTATAATAACATTTGTATCTATTAAACTCTCATCATTGTTTGGCATTCTCCCCCTAACTCGCAAGCTTACAATTTCACGACGGTTTCCATTTAAATGCGCAAACACATCTTGAACAGTATCTTTTATAGAATGATTTCTTGTTGCCGTAATCTTTACTTTTACCTTATCCACAACCTCCTCCATTCTATTAGACAATTTCAAAAAATCATCCCCCAACACTTGCTTTTTCATAATAAACTCTGCCGATAATACTCGCTCCATATCATTCAGTACTTCAATAAAGTCATTTCGGGGAATTATACTTCCCTCAAATAAGTTTATAGGATTGTTTGTTTCACGAGTGTAATTAGATGCAAAATAGTTTAAATACTTAAGAATCGTCGAAAGTTTTAAGTTCAAACCACCAGACTCCAACAACACATAGACATCCAAGTTATCATATTTTATGACTACATGCGTTTTGACACGTTCTCCCTCTGTCATTGTTTTGGGATTAGGCCTTGACTCCAAGTTTACACTATTGATTAAAGGGGCACTATAACTATGTTTAGCGCTAACAAAAAGCAATCGCAACAAATTATCACTTGTCTGACGTACTTCTTTTAAATACATAAACTTTTCACTTTGTGGAATATTGAATTTTCTATCTGTTGTTTCCTTATTTTGGATATAATTCAATAAACTATTTAAGTTAGAAAAAGTCTCTGAACTATCGTCTTGACCTATCAGGTTCAAACGATGATAAGTTATATTCTTCCTTGCCATATTTATATATTTACTCACTTTAGTATATTAAAATGTCATACCCCACCCATAACACCATTTTCTTAATCTCAAAATGTCCGTTTGACTCTTTAGAAAATCAAAGGAGGGCGATAATTTTTCAATTCTCACTTTGTCATGCGCTTCTATTTGCTTCAAATAAAGCACAGCTGCTTCATAAGGCACTTTTGGGGTCGGTATAAAAACACAAACTTTGTGCTTTAGCGTCTTCTCCAAAGTATATATCACAAAAAATCCTCTTATGCAATTATGTTTAGACAGATAAATACCATCAGCAGTTTGAATATTCTGAAATGTCCATAAGCCTTCTGGTAAAATAAAAGGTAGCGGATTATTTATTTGATTTCTAAATCTATTATAAAAAGCATCAATCAAGAAAGTATAGCCTGTTTGAGCAAAAAGTAGCAAATAAGCATTTTTAAGAATTGCAGCAGAAATCAATCTGGCATTTATTTTCTGAGGAACATCATGCAAATTTATGACAGCCCCCTCTATTAATATGTTGTCTTTATAATCTGTCCATATCTTTGGGTCATTTCGTTTTGTATCAATTTCCAAACACATATTCTTGCCAGCATCTATCAACAATTTTGCACCCAATCTCTTTCCCTCATTAAATATATTCACCTTTCTTTCTGTACCTGCTAAAAAACGCTTATTTTCTATTGCGACAATAGCATTACGCAAATTGGCATCTATTGTATGCCCACAAGTACTATTACAATGTTGACAAGTCAAGGTTATTCGTTTTCCACCAAGAGAAGCCTGCGGTACATCCTCCTCTGTTAACCGCCCAATAGCCTCTTCATCAAATTTAGACATACACAATGGACATCTATAACATTTACATCGAATTAAATTCATGCCATTCAATATTTCTAAATGATTGAGCATGTTGTAGTAATATAATTGCTTATTCATTTATTTTTGATTATTGGTATCCTACAAAAATAGTAATTCACACATTGAAAAAGGGAATATTGTCATAGGGGTTGGGCTTTTCTGTTTTTTACAGGTTTAACTAAAAATGCCTCCAGCCTCAGGGCATAATCTCTTCTTTCAGCTACTATCTGTCACAGCGTCTCTATGTCTTTACTACTTACTGCCATATTATATACGTTTAATGTTTAACATGGCGCAAAGGTAAAACTTATTTTTCAAAATGCCAAAATAGGGGATGGATGCTTACCTCTAAGCACTTCTTTCTTATTTGCAAGTTCCACAAACAAGCTATTTTGTTTCACTTCATCGTGAGTATTCTTATCCATAAAAGAAATCTTTATTTCTTTCTATTCAACATATACTTCACATCCTCCAACTCACTAAATTTCATCAAGTAAGCTATACCGACGTAGAGTACAAATCCTACCAAGCCTCCAACTATGATTTGGAGTATCATATTGGAGATAAAATAATTGACAGCATGTATGGCGAGCCACATCAAAAAACTTAATGCAAAGATCGGCATGAGGTCCTTCATCTGTTTCCAATAGCCCACATGGATGAGCTTGCCTGTATAGTAAGTATTGATGATGAGGGAAATCATGGAAGAAAGTATGCCACCATAGCAAAAGGCAACCAAGCCCATAGGAAGAGTGATGGCAAGGATACTTATACCTGTTATCTTTTTGATGACTTCCAGTCGGAAGAACAAATCGGACCGTCCCTTTACCATCAAAAGGTTGAGGTTGATGGCATGAACAGGATACCACATCATCGAAAAACAGATAATCTGTAGAAGAATGACGCAAGACTCCCACTTGGCTGTAACCATCGTTATGACCAAAGGATGAGCTAAAGCAGACAGCATCAGCATGACCGGGAATATCACAAAGGCAGACACCTTCAACATTCTACGATAATTAAAGGCAAGTTTTTCGTCATCATTTTGCAGCTTGCTCAACACAGGAAAAGTAACATTGGCTATGACTCCTGTTACGTTCTGCGAAGGCATATTGGCATAATTTTGTGCACGATTATATACACCTAACTGAGCTGGAGAATAGTATTTTCCAATGAAAATTGGTGCGATATTATTGTATAAGGTATTCAGCATAGATGAAGCCATCATCTTGTTGCCATATCCCCACAGATATTTGAATGAATCCTTTGACCATTTTGCCTTTGGCAACCATCTTACCTTGAACCATATCAGTAACAAATATAAGATTCCTGAGAGGAATCCTGAAATAACCAATGCCCACAAGCCATAGCCTGCATAAGCCATGGCGATGCCGACACAAGCCGAAAACACTTTGGTGGTAATGCCTATCTTCGTTGGAGTCTTAAAATCCAATCGGCGTTTTAATATTACGTTCTGGGGTATTCCCAATGCTCCCCAAACAAACCCCAAAGCTGTCACACGCATAAGGGGAACCAAAACTGGAGTTTTATAGAATTCTGCTATCAATGGAGCTGCCAAGAACAGTACGACATACATGAAAATGCCGACACCGAAACTATAATAGAATGCCGTTGACATATCACGCTCTGTTAAGTCTGTCTTTCGGACTAAAGCATCAGAAAGTCCTCCTTCTTGCAAGATCATAGCCACGGACATAAATACTGCTGGCAAAGCAGTGATTCCATAATCTTCTGGAGATAGCAGTCGTGCCATCACGATTCCTACGCAGAACTGCATGCCATAGTTGGCAAACTGATTAAAGAAACTCCAATATAACCCTTTTTTAGTCTTTCCTTTTAAATTTTCTTCCATCAAAATTTTATCTTATTGTAACTGATATTTTACCAAATACTTATCTATCACCCTAAACATCCACTTCTCAACCGTATGGATTCTCACATAATCAATCACGATGCAGATGGTGAAAACGCCCAGTACAGCAAGCAGCGCATAGAGACAAGCATCCGACATATAATATTTCTCTGCATTATGCAACATATCTTTCCATAGCCACTGCCGCATTGTGTCACTATTGGCATGTATCAACAACACACCGAATGTGCTTGCAGCTATCGTGTTTATCCACTTATGATGCTTCATCTTCAAATCCTTGAAGAACATAAAGGAGGCTACGGAAGTCAACACTGCCAACAACGTGTTGGAATCCGTCACATAGCTATAAGCCCAATGTGGCTGTCCGATGCTTATTTTGTATGCCATGAATAACACGGATAATATTGACAGGCAAATCATGAGCAAGGTGATACCCCCCCAATTTGCGGTATTGAGCCTTGGACAGAAGCCATTAAGACGGATGTAGGATGCGATGAAATACAACACACAGAACCATGACACATAGTTCATCGAGACTTCAAAGCGATGGATTGTGCCCATCAGCGTATATGTAAAGAGGCACAAGAGTACCAACCTGCCGTGCATTTTCTTATCCAAATGTGAAATCAAGACATTCAAAAATGGGATGAACATATAGAACACCAAGAAGCAACTTGTGAATCCTGTCGCTATCGACTTGACAGGCCATAGCATCAGCAAGGCTTCCTTCACGCTAAACGGCTGATAACTTGTTGCTGTAAAAATCGCATAAAAAACTATGCTATAGAACTCCACCTCCAGGAACAGCTTCAAGAACTTCCGGATGGTGATATGCGACTTGCACATGAAGTAGCCTGTTATGAGTACGAAGCAGTTGATTCCAGTCTTGCCCCACATGCCAAAGAGATAGAAGTATATGCTCTTGGCACTCAATGGGTCCTTGTCCAATTCTGGCATCAAACCTGAATTAACGACATAGTGATGAGCTACGATGAGTATCATCACGATGATTCTGTACAACTCCAGATTGGAGTTGCGCGGTTTCTTTTGAGTCTGTATCATTTCTTTAGTCATTTACGTTTTCGCATATATATGGTCAAAAAGCCTATTCTATTTCTGCAAGGATTACTTCCGGTGAAGTTCCCATCAGAGTAATCGCTGAGATTTTGTGTCCACCATTGGCATTGAGTGAGTGACCGCAATGGTAAAGTTGGTCATCAATGATGAGCCATCGGTCATGAGATTCCTTGCGCCATTTGCGTATGTCAATATGAGAGTCAGGGAACAGTCTGTCATGCTCTTCCATCAGTCGTTGCATCCCTTGTCCGACACCTTTAGTATAGATGACAGCTTCCACAGCTGCTTTACGAACATTCAAGATGTCAAGAGTGAGAGCTGAGACATAGGCATCAATGATGATGACACGCTGGTTAGCAATACGCACCAAATTCTCCAAAGCGACACGTGCCGTATAGAAATCACCCTCAAAGAACACCATTTCCGCTGGAGGAGTGGAAGTTCGGATGAAGAAATCAAGCTGCTGTTGCTGCTTGGATTGAACATCCTCGATGCGAGTCATGCGTAGAGAATGCTCGTCAAAACGAGCATCAAGCTGACGCTGCATCGCCAACAATTGTTGGTTTACAGAATACCCCTTGAGAAGATAATCTTTAAGTACACGTGTTGCCCATCTACGAAAAAGAGTAGCATTAATGCTATTAACCCGATAGCCTACAGAGATTATTACATCCAGATTATAAAATGCTGTAAAATAACGCTGTCTTCCATCATTCCCCATATGTTCCAAAATGGAACATGTGCTTTCCTTGTCTAATTCACCACTACTGTAAATATTACTCAAATGCTTCGTTATAGCAGGGCGTTTGGTACCAAACAAGTCAGCAATTTGCTGCTGGGTAAGCCACACTGTCTCATGTTCAGCATCAAGTTTCACTTCCAGTCTGATGCTCTCGTCTGGTTGGTAGAGCACAATCTGTGAATTGTCATCCACAGGCTGCAATTTGTTATTTTCGTTTGGCATATTTGTTGTTTTTACGAATGTTACTTTCGCTTCCGTTTTTTACCTTTACTCTTACCTTTCCCAAGTCGCTCTAAATATTTTTTCTTTTTATGTTCTTTGAGCAACTTTTCATTTTTTACATTCAAATCAAAGTTTATCTTCAATTGAGTCTGTTTTTCTAATTTTAATTTTATATTATCATATTTAAGTTGTTGATTTTCATCCGCCATTTCTGCAATTTGACTCGCGAAAGTATAGCCAAGCTCCCGATACTCTTTGGAATATGCAATTCTTTCCTCAGGATTACTACTTAGCAAAAATTCATCAAAGCGCATATCCACATCTGCACGAAGCTGTTCCAACTCCATAAAATTGACTTGGAATCCAGCTTTTAGCACAGGCTCAATTCTATCCCATACAGCCATTGCAGCATGAGCCAAAAATGGATTTTCAAATAGATTGACGAGACTAACACCATCTTGTGGAATTTGACCAATTTCTGTCAACACTAACGCTAATGCTTCAGGATGGCAAATTATATCAAAATCATAAATGCCCATATCTTTTGCTGCTCTAATGGTGCGAGTAGATTGAGTAAGGAAATAGAACTTATAACGTAACAGACCTTTGCTTTTGGGTTTTTCATTATACTCTTTGAGAGTAAGATACATACGAGCATCCGTTTCTGACAAAGATTTGTTCACTTCATTTTTTCTGAACACACCGCGCATGGAATCTGAGGTCTTCTCATTGATAACTTCTTTTAGTTTTTCCTTCGTTTCATCATCCAATAGGACTTCTTTTAACGTATTGTCAACATTTTTACCAATAACCATCCGCAGTTTTTCTTGTAATACGCTTGGTCTTCCTTTTATATAGAAATTACGAATATATGTTTCAAACGACATTGGCTGATACTCCTTCTTTATGCGTCTCAACTTTACATAATCTTCTATAAAGACATTACTTTGTGGTCCTTCCAACTCATAACTGGTATAGTTATCAATCTGTTTCGTTCCATACGTCCGCACTATATTACATGCTTGATTAGCATGCCCTATAACTTCTTGTATAACATCTTGAGGTACATAAATATCGCAACCTATTTCAAAAAGCTTAGCTATCAAGGTACGATAGTAACAGCTAAAACGTGCATGAGTTGCCAACAAATTTAGAACAATATCCGTATCCAAGACAAAAGACTTTTGGTTAATTAAAGTCATCTTGAAATTAATCAGTTCTGGATCGATTTTCAATATTTGTGTCAACAGGTATGCTTTCGCCCATTCATTAAGAACTTTACGTTCTAAATTCGTAGGTTCTTGAATTGTTTTACCAATCGCTGAAATCAAACGCTCTCCATCAGCTTGTTGCAAATCCTCTATAACATACTTTATAGAATCATTCACACTTGGCAATTCCGGAGACTTTACTATACTTAGACTTGCCAATTTAAAATAAGCAGACAGTGCTCTTGTTATATTACGCTCTATGACTGCACGGTTATTTAGATTATTAGTTTTTTGCAGTGTAATATAGCGATTTATAATTCCATCTATAAGTGACTTGGTATCTTTTTCCAACTGATCGAAAAAGATAGTTCCTTTCTCTTGTTCCGAAAGTGCTACCAGTTTATCTCCATTTTGGGTAATCATCCCATTGGCTATCAAACCGTCAATATAACTTTTAAACTGTGTTGGTTTTCTATTCGCTTTGAATTGATTATTAAACAGGTTCGTCAATGACTCTAATGTCGCCTCGCCCTTTTCCTTAATTATAAAAGAGTATAACAACTTAGCCATCAAGTCTGTCCGCTTGCTCGTTTGTCCAAACTCACTAAAAAGGAGTACGCTTCTTAGTTGAGCTGCCTCAAGCTCATCATTTCCTTGGTAAAGTTTTAAATTGCTTTCCATTATCTTAATGTTTTAGAACTTTAATAACACTATCCATCAACTCCAACTCTTTCATTTTTATGGAATCAGAAATATGTATATTTTTTATTATGCCTTCATATTGCTCGTCGTTTATAGAAGAATACCCAAAGCAATTATTAAAGAACGTGGCACCTACAATTGACCCTATTGCTACACAAACACTTATACGACTCCAAAGCAATGCCTTCCAGTTATTATAGTCAGACTCCAACAAATATCTATGAGATACTAAAGTATCCAATCCTGATGCCGGAATAACAATAGAGCCCAAATATCTCCTCAATGAATTATACAGATAAGGATTCGTTATTTTTACTCCGTCAAGGATGATTTTTCCACAAGGCTTGTCTTTTAACTTATCATTATCAATACAACCCTTACTCTCGCTTGCAAGAAAAGGTTCATAATAAATCAATTCCTTATCGCTCCCATTTGGACAAACATATATTAGGTTTTCCTTTTCTAACTTTTGCAAAAGCCCTACTAACTCCGATAACTGCCTATAAACTTTTTCATATTTCTGACCATCTGAAGAAACAGGTAAGAATATATAAATGATTTCATTTTCCAATCTTAGGCAAACTTTGCCTTTTCTAAATAATACAGGAGTGATAACATTTCCCAAAGTCGAAAGGTTCAAAAAGCTTTGCCTGTTTAATTCCTGCAAACATTTCTTGATTTGTCTATTCATACATAATACATATTAATTGAAATTATTTATAGTTGGAAAATATTGTATCATAAATACTTATCTATTTTAGGCGTTACCCAATATTTGTGAAATCGTTTACTTAATCAACAGACATTGAAAAACAGTCATTATATGACAAACAACGTATTATTATTGAATTATATTGGCTCATTATTTTCATTTACTATCTCTACACATTCCTTACAAAATGCATCTCCTTCAATCAGCAATTTCAGAACATGAATAAAATTAGACATTTCCCTTTGCTCTGTAAGTTCCTGTTCTGTCGTTTTTCCTATATGTCCAACTCTAAAATACATATCAATAGCCTTATCTATACCATTAAATATTGTTGGCATATCAGCTATCAACAACACATTCTCGTCATTTACGCTTTCCTTCACATGAATAGGATAACTTCTATGTGTTGTTGATATTGTTCCGTCACTTAACCCATTTTTTACATAGTAAACAGTGGCCCTCTTCTTCATATCCGCATCTAAATCTTTAGGAATCACAATTCGGAATTTTGCAGATTTATATTTATTATCCAACTGAATATCCTTACTTATAATAGGATATATCTTATCTACAACCAATTTCACGAAATTCTCAAAATATGAAATTGCAATCACGGTAGAAGGAAGCAATCCCAATTGTCCTAAACGGACATTGTCATCAATTTTCTTTTTTAGTTGTCCAAGAGTATTCTCTAAAGAATCAGTTACGTTCTTATGTTCGTCTGTTTCATAATCTGCTAAAGTTATACCCAATAAATCCGTGGGTATTTTCACCTTCTTATCCTTGATGACAAAAGCTCGTTGGCTGCCCACACGCCCCAAGAACAAACCATATTCAAACATCACGTTGTCACGAGCACTTTCAAAGATATTGTCTCTTACCAATTCCATATCATCAGCCGAGAAAACCATGAAAGCGAAATCGAACAAACTTGCAGACTTCATCAAAGTTTCCAAAAAATTGTCATTATATTGGAATATGCCATCATTCCAGATTTTACATTCGTAATCAGGTTCGAAGAACTTTTTGATGCGCTCCGCAACAGATAATCCTTCTGTTGAGGAACCAATAAATATTCGTGGTTTCATAACTAATATATTATTCTTTTATTTGAACTTTGTAAATCATCTATAATGTTTTTTACTTCCGACAGCAGAAGTCTTAGCTGCCGCACTTTATCAGGTTTGTTTCTAAAGACATATTCTGTACCATCAACAGATTTTAGATTGTCAGCTTCTGTTTGATTATTACAGATAGAATACATCTTTTCAAACACCACATTAACCAACTGTAGATAATATGCAGAAGAATACTTCCACGTTGGAATATCATAACAGATAGAATTTATTTCAAAACTGGTCAAATCTATCTTATTATCAGATTGCGAGCGTACATTCTTTAAGAAACGAACCATTTTTTTGAAACGGTCACCTGTTTCTATACCACGAGCGTTCATTAATTGAATACGAAGAAAAGGACAATCAACATCAAGCTGACAATTCTTTTCCTTATCATAGATTCGTACACCAAGATATTTGCCATCGTAGTCTTTCAATATGTATTGAATTGACTCATGCTTATTAGCTGTAACAACATCAACCTCCATATTTAAATTCTGATTCTTAATCCGTATTGCCTTGGCTTTCGATGTGTCACATATTACATAATGTTTAGAAAGGATTATTTCATTATCCAATCTTAGGTTCCTCAGGTCTTGCAGGCTATCTCCTGTATATGGAACAAAATTCTGCTCGAATTTTCTCAATTTAAGTTCATCACTCCAAGAGTAATTATTGAGAGATTGTAAAATCTTGCGAACTTTACTTATTTCAGAACCATAAAACTTTGTACAAAATGTCAGTAAGTCTATATCGCTATAACCTTTAATATGAGTATTGGTCATTACAGAACCTTGAAAAGCATAATCGACATCATGTTGTTCCGCCTTTAGCCAATCTTTAGCATTATTACCTGCCTGTTTCGAACGTTGTGTATAAGTATCATCAACAGCAGACATTGCGAGTTTTACAAACTTTGCAACATTTCTATCCAAGCCAACTAAATCAGTAAACATTCTATTTTCAACAACCATGTTAGACTCTGGGTTGTAATTTGAAGATATATTACTTATCAGTCTATTATAATCTCTCATAACAATAAGTTAAATATTTTGTAAATATCAATTGCGACAACAGTTCTTTCACATCCATAATCAAGCCTTTACACTTAACTGGGAGAAATAGAACCTCCTGCTTAGGTTACATTCCACCGCTCCCAGTTACAATGAAATCATATTTCTACAACATCACTTATCTTACAATCGCAAAAGGGCACAATAGCTGTTGCCCATGCCATACCGACACCAAAGGCACTCATTAGAATTTTATTATTTCCAGCCATTTTGTCTTTCAGTTCACTAACAATTGTCAAAGGAACAGAAACAGAGGACGTATTACCATATTTCTGAATTGTCCATGGAATACGTTCTTTATCTAATTTCATTTTTTTGGCAATATAATTATTGATAAAAGAGTTTGCTTGATGGAATACATAATAATCCATGTTCTGAATATCTTCGCCTGTAGCTGTCAATAACCGTTTTATATCTTTTGGCACTTCAACTATAACGAAATTAAAGACATCCGCCCCATTCATCATACCTTGCTCATCTGTACGAATATTCCCATATTCATCTACTACTTTTTCTCGAAGTGTATCGACAGAAGACATATTACGATAACCACCAGCCGGAATCATTATTAGCTTACCACGAGAACCATCTGAGTTAAGCGAAAAATGACTTTCACCAAACTTTTCGTCACGTTCTATCAAAGCAGCGATGCCTGCATCTCCGAAAATAAAAGCTTCACGCCTATCCTTACGGCTATATACCTTTGAACGTGTTTCACCATCTAAGAGCAACGCTTTACGGAAGCCATGGTTTCCCATCATTGAATAGACAATACTCAGTGCGCTTATAAATCCTGAGCATCCCAAAGATATATCAAATGCCATTGTTGACATAGGTAAACCCAAACGATTTTGAAGCAAGATAGACGTTGCTGGCATACGATAATCTGGTGTCTGCGACAAGAACACGACCAAATCAATTTCGTTACGGTCGATTTGATTGTCTTCTATTAGCTTTTCTGCAGCAGCAAAGCACAAATCAGAAGAGCATGTCTTTTCATCTGCAAATCTGCGCTCAGCAACACCAACTTTATCTACTACTTTCTTGACTTCATCTTCTGGCCAAATATCCAAATCATAATGATAATTATCTATCACATTTTTGGGCACACAAGCAGCCATTGCCGTGATACCAACATTTTTAAAACTAACTATTGCCATTACTTTAAAATTACCCCACCGTCAACAACTAAAGTATGTCCTGTAACCCATGACGATGCATCAGACAACAAATATATGATTGCATGAGCTATGTCTTCCGGCTTGCCAAAACGACCCAATGGATAATGAGTCATATTTTTCTTCAAGTCCTCCTCTGTAATAACACCTGCAGAAAGAATATTAGTATCTACAAAACCAGGATTGACACTGTTACTACGAATTCCTTTTGATGCCATTTCCAAAGCAAGCCCCTTCATAAAAGCATTAAGACCTCCTTTTGAAATGCCATACATCGTATTACCAATCGTTGATATCATGACACCTCCAATAGAAGAAGTAAATACAACAGAGGAGCCCTTACATAATTTTTTCTTCTTTAAAAGGCTTTGTATCAAGAGAACAGGGCCTATCATATTCGTCTTCAAAACTTGCATCAAGTCTTCACTGTTGATGAACTTCACTGGAAGTGTTTTTACTATTCCTGCATTCAAAGAAACGCCATCCAAAATAGGAAGTTGTTCCACCAAGAAATTAACTCCTTCTTGACCTGACAAATCAGCAATAATCATATTGTGTTCTTGCCCATTATTTGTTGGCAAAGAAAGCAAAGTAGCTTGCAATCTCTCCTTATTACGAGCGGTAATAATAACATTAGCCCCCATCTTTGCACATTCTATTGCAGTTTGCTTTCCTATACCAGAAGAAGCACCTGTCACTAAAATTGTTTTTCCCTCAATAGAAAAAGGATTATAATTTACACCCATTTTGATTCACCATTTAATTCGTCAACCTCAACCAAATCAGAAATGACAAAATCTTTGTCTGTAGAAAATGCAACTGTACCCCATGATAGACCTACCCCAAAGCCACAACAAATATATTTTGTTGGAGTACCTACAGTTTTTTGCAACTGAGTAACAATCGTTACAGGGATTGATGCACCATTTGTGTTACCAAAGAAACGCATTGAAAATGGCACCTTATTCATATCAAGTTTCAACTTTTTAGCTATCAACTTATTCATCTTCATATTAGCTTGATGAAAGACGAAAAAATCAGCATCTTGATAGTTAAAAGCATAATGTTCAGCGAGTTTTTTAACAGATTTTGGCGCTTGAGATATACCAAAAGAAAAGACATCCATACCAAGCATTCTTGTTTGAAGACGGTGGTATTGTTTACCCTCAAACTCATATAGCTCAAATGACTTATCTGTTATTTGATTTCTACTGCCACCATCTGGAGTAATGATAGCATCATATCCACTGCCATCAGTAGCAAGATGGAACTTTAAGCCAGTTGCTCCCTCAATATATTCCAATGCTGTTACAGCAGTAGCAGAACCAAACAAAGGATCTCGCTTACCTGGTACTCGTTTGCGACCTTCACCCACAAAAAGAAGTGCCTTCTTTATATTGCCCGCGCTTAGTACACCAGCTACTTGAGTCAGACCATACACCCATCCAGAACATCCCAGAGTACTATCCAAAGCATAGCATTCCTTTGGCAATCCCAATCTATCTTGAATAATACAAGAAGTCGCAGGCAGAATATAATCTGCAGATTGTGACACAAAAACAACAGCCATTATTTCAGACTTATCCCATTTTAAATCAGAAATCAACTTCTCAGCTGCCGCCACACCTAAATCAGAAGCACAAAGGCTATCTGAAACTCTACGTTCTTCTACACCTGTTGTTTTTACAAAATCCTCTGGTGAATAATCAGAAGATACACTATCCTTCTCAGAAGGAGTTAGATTACTTGCTATCTGAGAAGGAACGCCGGCAGATATGCCGGCGATTCTAACATTTTTAAACTCAAGAAAAGCCATTACAGTTTTGAAATTACTTTATTATACAAATCTTCCACTGTAACTGAGTTCTTCACATCGTCACCCTTAAGAGTTACGTCGAACTCCTCATCTACCATTGCGATAAGTGAAAGTCCAATAAGTGAAGACCACTCATCCAATTCATGAAACTCCGTTGATGCCTGAATTTCAGAAGCATCAGTCTCGTCAAACTGCTCTGCAAAGAGCTTTACAAATTCTTCTAATGTTTTCATTGTTTAACTTTTTAAATGTTTATACTAATCAAACTAATATTCTATTCGTTTTGCTGGGTTTCCAAAAACATGCAAACCATCTTTTACATTTCTCATAACAACACTACTTGAACCAACCTCTACATGATTTCCAATTTTTTTATGACGTATAAGAGTTGAGCGAACATGCATAATTGAAGATTCACCGATTTCAGCATATCCACCTAAAAAAGAATATGCCTCAATGGTGCTATAATCTCCGACCTTAACATCATGTCCCAAATTAGAAAAAACATGAACTATTGTATGTTGCCCAAGTACTACATTATCCGATATACTTGTCCAACCTGCTATATAAGAACCTTCCCCAATAGTCACTGTAGGAACCACATATGCTCCTTGACAAATAATTGTATGAAAATGTCCTCCCTTATTTTTTATTAAATCTGCATAATGTTTTCTCCAATGCGGTTCGCCCATAGCGATAAAGAAAACATCATCTTGCTGTACAGCATAATCTTCTGGAGAACAGAGTATAGGAGGATAATCGCCAATGAGTCCATCGAAGGCATCTGCCTTACTATCCAAAAAGCCCTTGACATCTATTTCACCATTCAAGAACTCTTTTGTTTTGCAAAAGGCAGCATAAACTTCTCGCCCCCATCCACGAGCTCCAACAATTAACAAATGCTTCATAACTCTAAATCGTTTATGAAACAGAAAATACAAGAGAAAAATATAGATTGTGGGATTACTTCAACGAAGCAATGAAACTTTCCAAGCTGTCCATTGAAACGATACCTGCATCCTTACCACTTTCCGACTCTTTCATGGCAGCAAGTGTCAAGGCATTGGGCACTTCATCTATTATTCGATTTTGAAATGATTTCATCATTTTGCTTCTTAATGACTATACACATCGCCAAACTGATATTCGATAAATATCACTTGAAAGACATTTCCCTCACGATAGCCAAGAAAAACATGATTGTCACCTGTTGCACGGAAGACCAAAAGACTTGCCATACCAATAGGCACATGAACCTGCGCAGCCTGCGCCATACTGCTGACTTTCATTTTTTCCATCCCAAAAGAATGACGAGCCGAGGTGTTTGCGGTTTTCCAATCTATAGAACTCAGTTTCTTCAATCTGCCCAAAAAGGAGATAAAGAAGTCGGAATCATTGCGACTATCCACATAACTATAAGCCCTAAGCTCAGAAAATCCAAAAACTATGTTTTCTTGTGACTTTCCAACATCATTAGTCGATGGCTGCGACTTCTTAAAAGAGAACTTCTTTGACATAGCTCATCCTCGTTTACTGAATCTGTGTAGCGAAATAAGATTTCATGCTATCTTGGGAGATGACAGTACCTCTATCATGAGGAACCGCTTCCTTCCAAGGACGTTCGGAATGAGTACGATTCATCAAACCTATTGCTGAAAATTCACGGTAAGCATCATAAACTTCATTAAAGAGTTCTTCCTCATCCTCGGTCAATAATATTGTTTCTTCAACATCTGGCAAGGAAGATGAGCCATAAGAAGAATATTCTTCATAGACATTAGGCACAACTGGTCCATACATCCAAGCTTCGATTCTATCGTCAAAAAGTGGAGTGCCGAAGAATGCCAAATGGAATCCTTGTTGATAATAAAGCAATTTTTGAAGTTTGAGGTTGGTCAAACGCTCGCCACCATTAGGCTCATCATTTTGAGCCTTGAATATCAACTTTTTTGCTATGTCCAATGCCTTGTATGCCATAATCTTAACTTTTGTTTTTGCAAATTTACGACTTTTTCTTGTATTTCTGTTTCTTTTGTTTTTATATTTATATTAATTTAAATCTTTCTATTTGAGAATACAATCCAACACTCTCTGTATATCCTCCTCGCTCAGCAGATGATGCATAGGCAAGCAAATCACACTGTCTGCCATCTTGTGGGCATTCGGAAGATTCTCGGGTGCGGCACTCTCCAAGCCACGATAGGTGGAGAACTCGCTAATCAGTGGATAGAAGTAACGGCGACCCAAGACATTCTGCGACTTCATCTTGAAATAAAGTTCGTCACGAGTCATGCCGTACTTCTTCGCATCCACGAAGATTGGGAAGTAGCTGAAGTTGTGCTTCACCCCAGGCATATCATCGAAGAAAGTGATTCCCTCGACATTTCTCAATGCCTCACGATACTTCACCGCTACCCGATGGCGAGCCTCGATGGCTGCATCCACTTGCTTCAAGTTGAGCAAGCCGTAGGCACTGCGCATCTCATCCATCTTGCTGTTGATGCCTGGTCCTACCACCGTCACCTCGTCGGCGATGCCGAAGTTCTTCAGGTAGTCGATGCGTTTCTTGGTTTTCTCGTCATGCGTAATCAACGCTCCACCCTCGATGGTGTTATACACCTTGGTGGCATGGAAGCTCAACGTGCTCATGTCGC
>ERZ808278.508-NODE-508-length-24586-cov-6.554849_pt1 | contig 24586 bp, 23 predicted proteins | sample MGYA00521239_ERZ808278 | MGnify/ENA primary metagenome ERZ808278 (study PRJEB31516, sample SAMN03275600) | gut metagenome | biome: mammalia-associated habitat; material: feces | host: Papio cynocephalus | place: Kenya | collected 2012-07-17 ... | reverse complement strand
GAAAAAGATATTGCAGTTGAAGCTTTCTTAAAATATAAATTTGAAGGATACAACGGTACTTATCAAGAAAAAGTTTCTGCCGATTACATGAGAAACTTAGATTATTCTGCTGCTAAAAAATTCTTTAAAACTCTTTAATTAGATTTGAATTTATAGCAAGTTTCTGAATGACCATTTATTATACCTATTGCTTGTAAATAGGAGTAAATTATTGTTGTACCTACAAATTTCATACCTCTCTTTTTCAGGTCTTTAGAAATTTCGTCAGAAAGTGGAGAAAATGTTCTTTTCTCAAAACTTTCAACAATAACTTCTCCGTCAGTAAAACTCCAAATATATTTATCAAAACTTCCATACTCTTTTTGAATTTCTTTAAAAATTTTGCTGTTATTTATGCTTGCATTAATTTTTAATTTATTTCTTATTATTCCTGTATTTTCAATGAGTTCTTTAAATTTTTCTTCACCATAATTTAAAACTTTTTCTATATCAAAATTATCAAAAGCTTTTCTAAAATTTTCACGCTTGTTTAAAACACATTCCCAAGAAAGACCTGCTTGAAAACTTTCAAGAATTAAAAGTTCATATAAAGCTTTATCGTCATGTGTTGGAACACCCCATTCCTCATCGTGATATTTAATATATAGAGGGTTTTTCATATTTACCCAAGAACATCTTTCCATTTTTCGTCCTTTTTTATTTTATACTATCACAATAGTTAATAATTATTGCGTTGACTAATAGAAATTGGTATAATTCTTTTATAAAATTATTCTTTAAGGAGAGATTATTATGAGAAAAGCTTTTTATTACATGTTTAAAGATATTGAAGTATTTAAGAAAACATACATTTTTCTATTGTTTATTCTTGCTTCGACTTTGGTATCTAATTTTTCAAATATTCTCCACGAATTTATACCAGTATTAAATGTTCATTGGCAAGATTCAATGTATGATCCAATTTGGAATTGGGTATACGTACTTTTAGCATTTATTTCTATAGTTTTAATGTTTATCCCAAACGGTTATGCATTATCCTTAATCAAGTCTTTATCAAATCAAGAAGAAAATCACGTTTTACCAGAAATGGAGATTAAGCGTAACTTCTTACAAGGCTTAAAAGTAGCTGTAGGCTTTGGATTAATTTATATTTTATTCGTTGTCGTAGCATCACTATTTTTAACAGCAAGCGTAATTATTGCTCTAGCTTTTGCTAATCAAATTATGTTTTATCTAACTGTAGCAATGATTGCAGTAGTATTATTTGTATTTTTATTCTACTTCCCAATCTTCAATTTTATGTTTGCATATAAATCAAACTTACTAACATTCTTTAGATATATGATGGCAACTAAAATTCTTATGTTAGATAAAAAACTTTATTTTAAAGGTATAGCTTTATTTGCAGGTGTATTTTTATTTACAGTAATTATTGCAAGCCTTTTATCAAGCGTGCCTGTATTGAGAAATCCATTTTTGTTTGCACTTAGCACAATCTTGGTTTCATTATTAGCATATTATTTTATGTTAGTAGAATCTTTTGTAATTGCTAAATCTATTAAATTAGAAGCTCTTGATATTATTCTAAAAAAAGATTAGTTAAATAACATTTTATATTTTTAAAGGGTAAAATCTTCGGATTTTACCCTTTTTAGGTTATAATAATTTTAAGAAAAAATTTAAAGGTTATTTTTAATGAAATTAATAAAACAAAAATTATCTACAAAAGAAAAAATAATTGCAGCTATACTAAGAAAATTAATTGTTCTTTTATTTTCAATTCAAAGACACATGTCATGGTTTAGGCTGTACAATTATCAAGATGCAGAGCCAGCAATTTATGCATTATGGCATGCACATCAATGTAGTATTTTTGGATTAAAAAACAGAAAAAACACAAATGTTTTGATTAGTCGCTCTATGGATGGCGAAATCATTGACGCTGGTGCAAAATATTTTGGGTTCAAAACAATTAGAGGTTCTCAAAACCGTGCTATTCTTGATAAAGGTGGAGTATCTTCTACAATAGAAATGATTTCAGCTTTAGAAAGAGGCGAAAACGTTGCAGTAATGGTAGATGGACCAAATGGACCAGCTAAAAAGGTTAAAAAAGGTATTATATCTTTAGCAAAACACACAGGAGCACCTATTATCCCTATGAATTGGTATTCTCCATCAAAACACATGATAAGACTTTCAACTTGGGATAGATTACAATTTCCAGTTGGTATTGTAAAAATTGCAAACTGTTATTCTGAACCTATTTATGTCCCAAAAGATGCAACTCCTGAACAAGAAAAAGAATTTTTACAAAAAATTGAAGATGCATTAAACAAATTAGATGAAAATGCACCTGAAATTTACAAAAAACTTTGGGAAAAATAAAAAGTTTACGTATTTAATATTTTGTCAAAATTAGGGCAATTTCTTTTGTATTCATGTTTTTAAAGACTTATAAGGTGCAGGAACGTGAATATAAATTTTAGTAATATAAATTTTACTGGTGTTAAATCAGTAAATAAAGTTCAAAATAGAACTGTGTCAAATCCAATAATGGGTTTGACTAGAGATGTTTTTGAAAAAACAACTCCAAACAATTTTACAGCAGAAAATCAAAACAAACTTGATAAAGCAAATTTTGATAACACAAGCAAACAATTTTTGATTAGAAGTGATTGGAATATCGATAAAATTATTGAATTAGGTAGTTCAATAAAAACTGATAAAACAAAGATTTTACAATGCAAACCAAATGATTTTGATAATAATGAAACCGTTGTTATCACCGCTAAAAGCGGAGAAAAAGAAGGTACTTCCATAACAGTTGATAGAAATGGAAAAGTTTTATCAAAAGAAACTTCAAAAGTTACACCTTATAAAACACCTAAAATAACTGATAACTACACAGCAGCAGCTTTTGTAGAAATCAAATCAGAAGATTACAGAAACAATTTAACATCAGAAATCGTTGCAGACTGGGATTCTAAAACAGACTTTAATGTTGTTTTGTCAGAAGTTAAAACAAAAAAAGACAAACAAGGTAGACTTGTAAGAAAAGAAATCTCAGAACTTTCACCAGTTGCTAATTTTTATAATATTAAATACGAATTTCCAAATGGAAAAACAAGAACATTAGCAAAAGCTACTTATGATGAAAAAACAGGTGTAACGACTATTAAAAAAGATATGCGTTCTGCTGATATGACAAGAACACAATATTTGTACCAAGACGATAAAAATGGTAACAGAATTGTTGATTACAAAATTACCGATGTTAACGGTAAAGTTTTGATGAATCAAAAACAAACTTTTGAAAAAATTAATGATAACAAGTTTGTATCAACAAGAAATGGCAAAACTTATGACATTTCTATTGATAATAAAACATTAAATATTTCTGAAAGAAATACAGACAAAAAAGCTTCACTAGAAATTGAAAACAAAATCTTTGGACAAGAAAAAGACTCTATCGTAAATATGCTAAAAACAATTTCTGGCGACGAATTGATGAATTTCGCCAACAAGGTTGATAGCGTAGAGGCTGTTTACAATGATTTTCAATCAAAATGTTCAACAGATATGGACATGTTTAGTGATGATGGATTAACTTCTAGCAGACTGACTGTAAGTGATAATCCAGCAGTATTTTTACACGAACTTGGTCACGCTATTGATTCTAGCAAACGTCCATCAAGCTTGGGACAAGATTTTAAATTAGAAATAAAAGACGAACTTTCAAGCGATAAAGATTTCAAAAAGATCTATGAAAACGAAAAGAAAAACTTTTTGAAAGAATATCCAGAAGCTCAAAGAAATCATATTGACTACTTTATTGCAAATGAAGCAGTAAAAGGTCAAAAGGATAGAGGTAGAAAAGAAACGATTGCTGAAACAAATGCAATTTTAAACACTTATAAAGCAAATTATGCACTTGCTATGAGAGCTCAATACTTGCAACAACATTTTCCAAAAACAATTGCATATTTGAGCGAAAAATTAACAAATGCATAATTAAAAATTACAAAGGTAGTAGGTTGTAAAAATATATTAAAAGATATAAATAACCGGCATTTTTCTATTAACAATTTAAGAATGCCGTAGTATAATAAAACCAAGATATATAGTAGGTTAGGAGAATATATGTTTAACGTTTCATTTTTAGGTAAAAGAGAAGACAAAAACACAGTAGAACAGTTGAAACAAAAGGGTGATGCACTTACTCTAAATAATCAACGTAATATTAATACTGCTATTGATAAATTATCAGAAGACTCTTCTGAAGAAAATATCAAATTCTTAATGAACGTTGCACAAGGTTTAAGATATGGTACAAGCTTTGATTTAGATGATAAAAAATCTAATAACAATTGGAAAGGTAAATTGCAAGAAGCTACTGCAAAAGCTTTAGCAAATACTGATTCTCCTAATAAAGCACAATTACAAGAACAATTTAAAGCTACTTTTGTTGATAAAAAAGAAATGACAAAAGACGAAAAAGCTGTTTTAGATTTGAGAAATAAATTGATGCAAACAAAAGGTTTGCCACAAGCTATGAACAATTCTAAAATTGATGCTGTTAAAAACATTTCTAAAAACCTAGACTACTTTGTAATTTCAACAGAAATCACAACAGAAGAAAAGAAATCTTGTCTTGAAAAATTGAACAAATTAATGAGTCCTGAATACAAAATTAACGCTCAATTAAAAGACAAAAAGCCTCAAGTTTTAGGTGAATTGTTAAACGACCTTGTTGTAAAAACAGCTGATGACGATAAACCAACAATTAAAACAACAGATCAAAGACACCACGGTATGTGTGCAGCTATTTCTACATCAAGAAAAGTTATGGCTTATGAATATAAAGACAAATACGTAACAATGATTATGGAAGAGTTGAGCAATAAACCAACAATGAAAGTTTATGACCCAACTGAACTTGGAACAGGTAAAAAGATTTCTGTTCAAAAAACTGACGTAGATTTTGATTACGCAGATGATAAAGGTTACAGAATCCTTGACGCATCAGCTTTACAATGGATGAATATCGCAGGTAACTCTGGTGATGGCAAAACTCAAAGTACACATTTCTCTGCATTTGATAAAAAATACTTTGATACATTCCACGATTCTCACTTGATGAGAGATTTGGACGACCCAAAATTAGTTCCTCATCAATATCATTTGAGAGCTTTAACAAAAGCTGAAGAATCAATCAAAACAGCAAGAAAAGGTATTCAGAAAAGAGAAAAAGAGGCAGTTGAGCAAAGACAAAATGCAAGATTCAATGCTCAAACAGTTGTAAAAGCTAACAAGTCTTTGACAAATGAATTAAAAGCTTTAATGCCAGAAAAAACTGATGAAGAAATGACAAAAGTTGTTAACCACTTCTTAAAAATGGGCGAAGTAAAAGGTAAACAATCAGATGATTTACATTTCTTTGATTACGAAGAGCAATCAATGAAAAAACAAAAAATGGCAAACTTCATCAAGGCAGAAAATCCAAACGTAAAACAAGAAGATATTGATGCAAGAATGGAAAATATCTTCAATATGTACGAACTTTCAACAGAAACTTCAGAGGCTATGAACAAGGCAATTATGCCAAAATCACCTGAAGCTAAAATGAAAAAACTTTATAAACCATTATATGAAGCAGCTGCAATGTATCGTTCTGCTCAAGATATGAAACTTGATATTCCAGAAAATCTTGCAAGCGAAGCTAAAAAATATGGTTTAGGTAAAGATGCAACAAAAGCTGACGTTATGAAAAAATACGAACAAGAAGGCAAGGTTGTATCAGAACTAATTTTAAGAAGTATGCAAGACAAATACAACAAGATTGCAAAATATGCAGCAGTTGTAGAAAAAGCAGAAGTTAAAGGCGAAAAACTTGATATGCCAGATTTATACGTAATGTCTGATGAAGAAAAATCAGCCTTGGATAAAGTTGGCAAAAACTTGAATAAAATGTATTCAGAAGTTTCAAGAGAAAAAGTTGCAAAAGAAAAAGAACTTGAAAAACCATTGAACGAACAAGCTAAGAAAATTGGTGCTGAAAAAGGTTCATTCTGGGTTTCAGAGGGTTCATCAGGTTTATGCACACCTCAAGAAATTCGTATCTTGGAACAAATGACAGGTAAACCCTTCTACGCAGAAGCAAGCGTTGAAAAAACTGCAGAAAGAATTAAACACGGCAAACACTCAGGTATTTCTGGTACATCAGTTTACCACAACGAACGTGGTGGTCACGCACAATACATCGCAGATGTAGCACCATTAATGGTTAAAGACCCTAAAACTGGTAAAGTAGAAATCAAGGATGCTATCATGCACGATAACACTTGGGGTGCTTGCGAACACAAGAAAACTTGGTTAGATTCAAAAGGCTTGTTAAGAACTGATTACCAATGCGGTCGTGGTGGTGAAGACGGTTACATCACAAACTCTGCATGGCAAAATGGTGTTCTTGTAGAAGACTTTAAATATAAACCAGGTAACGTTAAAGGCGAACCATTAAAAATGTTCTTTGATGGTATTTTGCCAACAGCTAACAATGATACAACTTCAACAGCTCAAAGCTTAGTACAAAACGCTTTCGTTGGCCCACAAATCAAAATGAGTAGCGTTGCAAATGTACTTCAAACTTTGAACAAGGTTTCAGCAGAAGACTTAGACAAAGTTATGAAGAGAGCTGAAAACGCTGGTGAAACAAAAGCTATCATTGAAAAAGAAGTTATGACAGATTTGTCAAATATCAATTCAGAGGCTGATATTTCAAAAGCTCACAAACGTACACAAGGTTACTTGAATGATATTGCACAAAAAATGTCATTCACTAAAGAAAAAGCTTTCAATACAATCGCTAAAGCTACACAACTTCCTGTAACAGCTAAAAATATCGACAGCATTGATAACGAAAACTTCAACGTAATGAAACATTTCATTGATACAAAATTTGACCCTAAAGACAACAAAGAATTTATGGCTAAATTCAATGAAATAAAAGCAATGCCAAACGACAAAGCTATGGAAATGATTAATAATTCTACAGCAGAAGAACTTGGCTTGAAAGAAATCACTCCATTTGAAGTTGTAAGACAAATCAAAGGTTTGGAAGCAAAACCAAACAACATGTTGAAAAATGCAATGTTTATGGATGCTATCCAAGACAACATCCAATTTACTGAAAAAGGTGATTCTTTTGAGGAAGCATACTTTATGTTGCAACGTGATTGGGATAACTTGAACGCTTCAAAACAAATTAAAGAAATGAAGAGCAAAATGTTCAAACAATACGGTGTAAGAGCAGCTTATCCTGATTGCCAATTAACAACAAAAGAAGAAACAACTGAATTAGCACAAAGATTCTCAAAAACATTGAAACAAGGTGTTGATGTTGTAAATCAATTAAAAATGATGGAAGACGGCAAAATGGATGCTCAAGGCTTAACTAAAGAACAAATTGCTTTAGCTAAGAAAAACCAATTAGCTGATATTGCATCAGGTAAGAAAACATTTATTGAGGCAAATATTGAACCTCAACACAGACAAGTTGTTACTAAAAAATTAAACAACTACTTATCAAGTGCTATAAAAGGTAAAAATGTTGAAAAATCTTATAAAGAATTTGAAGATAGTTTCAATCAATACCACGTATTGAACAATCCAAAAGAAACATTAAAAGAATTCTTGAGATTATCAAAATCAGATGACCCAGCTAAAAAACAAATGGCTAAAGTTTACGAAGGCTATATGGTTAAAGGTTGTTACGAATTAGCTAAATTCGATACAGCAGTAACAATGATGAGCGAAGCTTCAAATGGTCACATGCACGAAGTTGGTAAAGATTTAGCAAAAATCAAAACTCCAAAAGAATGGGATTCAACAACTGGCAAAGAATATGATTTATCAACAGATGAGGGATTCTCTTCATTCATTGAAAATGCTCAAGCTAACTGCGGTACTGATAACACATTACAAATGATTAATCACTTAGGTCAAAATGACAGAGTAATGAATTTGGAAATGAAGAAATTCGGCAGACTTGATGCTATGAAGAGTGCAATAAATATGGAAAACTTATGGCAAGTTGCTGAATATGTTCAAAATAAATCTGACTTAGTTTCAGGCTTAAACTTAGAAGGTCATACAAAAGAACAACACGACCAAAAATTGTATATGCAAAAAGTTGATAGCCTAATCAATTATATCAACAGTTATGCAAACAATATGGCAAGCAGACTAGGTTAGAACCTTAAATAGATTATGAACAAAAAAAGAGATGATTTATTTCATCTCTTTTTTTATGAAAGTTTTTCTAAAATATTATTTAATATATTTTGAGAGGCATTATTATTCTTGTAACCAAGTTCTTCGATAGCCCTTATACGTTCGTCTTTCATATAATCTTGATTAGGAAGTTCTGCTAAAAGTTCTTCCAAATGTTCAATACATTCAGCTCTATAATAATATTTTATAACTTGTTTTACTGTTTCATTACATGGTGTTGCATTTTTAGAAATCAAATGTATAACAGGGTTTCCTGTCATAAAATATTCACCCAAGAATGAACTGCAGTCAGTTATAAGCATTTTTGACTGATTAAATAAATCCAAATAATCACCGTGTTCATAAGTTATACCGACCTTGTTCCACTCTTCATAATAGTTTTGAACTTCGTCTTCTGTCATAACATTATTATCAACCAAAGCCTTCTTTAATAGTGGATGAGGTTTGAAAACCCATTGTTGCTCAGGATGATTTTTTGCATACTCAAGCATCCATTTGCCATTCCATTCAAATGTTCCATAAGAAATACCTTGATTACAGATAGTCCAATGTGGTGCATAAATAATGTATTTTGACTCTTGTTTATGGTGAGTTCTGAAATAATCTAAAAATGGTTGACCAGTAACAATAACATTTTTAGCTTTGTTTTCCATTTTTTCTGTATAAAGATTTTTTGTAATTTCATCAAATACACAATAATTTTCGATATATTGATGAAATCTTAAATAATAATCAATCGGTGCAGTTGTTGTTGGAAAATAATATGGCACATAATATGTTAGTGCGAATTTTGAACATACAACAGGACCTTGAGAGGTTTCAACATACCAAGGATGTTGATAAATAATAACATCAGGCTTAAATTTTTTAAACGGAATATGTTCTTGTTTTTCTAAATCATAAGCATATTCAACATTCATCCCTCTTTCAAAGAAAAATTGATATGTCTTTTTTAAACATCTTTTGGTTTGATAACTAGGATTATCCTTATCTAAGACAGAATTTCTAGTAACTAGAATTTTTACATTAAATTTATCACTATCTTCTAAAAGTTCGTACAGTGATTGACACTTCCATTTTGCCTCATCATAAATATAAAAGACAACATTTATCTTTTTACCTTTAGAATATTTTTTACGCAATTTGGAAATTACACTTTTTTCGTTTTTAGCAATATATTTCAAATTTTGAGAGATTTTTTTGTTGTAAAAATAATCTTTCAACTTAGTGTAATTGAAATGTTTTTCAAGATATTCTTCAATTTTTTCGTAAGGGATATACATAACAGCTTAATTTTATATAACTATTTTTAGCTTTGCAAATTTTTTGCAAAAAGTTAATATTTAATTATGTTACAATAAATTCAGATAAACACAATTTTTAAAATAGGATTTATCTTTAATAATATATAAATCAATAAGGAAATAAAAAATATGGTGAGATATACATCTTTTATTAATGGTAAAACTTTAAAAATGAAAGTTTCTGAGCTTTTACAAAAATACGATAAAGATGGAAAAGGTATTAATCAAGAAGAGTTTAATAGCTTGGCAAAAGGTTCTGTATCTATCTTTGCAAAACCTCTTTTGACAAAAGATTTAACTAACAAAACAATGGCTAAATTTGATTTAAACTCAGACGGAACAGTTTCTACAGACGAAATGAAGAAACTGTTAAAAAGCTACAATTTAGACTACGACAAAGCAATGAATATGACAGTAGAAGAAGCTGCAAATCACATCAATAATTTTGACATAGCAAAGAAAAAAGCTAAAAAGAATAAATAATTTTTAGTTTAAATTTTTCATATAAAGTTCTTCGTACAATACACAAACTGTTGCAGCAACTGCTGGTGCAAATACTACGCCAACAATGCCTGCATATTTTGCCATTATAAATAAAAATAGATAAATTAATAATGGATGTAAGTTTAAGAATTTACCAAACACAAATGGTCTTACAAAATTATTTTCAACAAGTTGAGCTATGGCAAATACAACAATAACAGTTGTTACTGCAACAATACCTGATTGAGAGGTTGCAATTATACAAATAACAAGAGCAATTGTTGGACCTACAACTGGAATTAAATCTAGTACAGTTGTAATTAAAGCTAATAATAGTGCATAATCTATTCTCGTGATAGATAAGCCAATAGCCATAACCAAGCCAACACTTGCAATTGTAACCAATTGAGCAAATATATATCCACCAACCTTTTGAGAAATAATATTTATAATACTTTCTGCTTTTTTTCTCATTTGAGATGGGAACGATTTTAAGTACGTAGCCTTAATTGAATCCTTATCAGCCATAAAATAGTAAATAACCATTATGGAAATTACAACGTAAATAAAGGCTGAACCGATTTCTTTACCAGTATCCATAACATTATTTAAAATAGCCTGTGACGATTCAGAAAGTGAAGATAAAACAGAAGTTATATCAACATCTTTAAGACTTAAATCAAAAAATGGTAGACCTTGTAAAAATTCATCAAAATTGCCAATATATCTAGGAAAAGAAGATGCAAAAGTTTTTACTTCACTACCAGCAAGAATAATTGTTGGGATTAAAAATAAGAAAACCACTAATAATCCACAACCTAAAACTATTGCTGAAGCTATACTTCTGCTTAGCTTTTTCTTTTCAACAAGCATATTTACAAAAGGATTAAGCGAACAAGCAAGAACGTATGATGCAAAAAACATTATCGCAATATCTGAATTTTTGAAAACAAAAATTACGAATAAAAGTGAAAGTAATACAAATACTATATTTTTTGCTGATATATAATTTTTAAAGAAATTTTCAAACATGTTAATTTATCCTTTTTTATTTATTTTATCATCAATTATTTTGATATTCATCAAAAAGTTTTTTCTGCTCAGCTTTTAAATTATCTATAAATTCTTTATCCTTAGATATTATTTTTTGAGCAACGACAACGGCTTGAGATGCATCGTCTGTATGGGCAACAATTCCGTTGTATTTAGGTGCAATTTTTAGTGCTGTATGGAGTTTGCTTGTAGTAGCTCCACCTATCATTATAGCAGGGAGAACAAATCCTGCCTTCTCCATTTGTTCAGCTACTATAACCATTTCTTCAAGAGATGGAGTAATTAGCCCTGAAAGTGCAACAATATCAGCGTTTTCTTCTTGTGCAGCTTTTAAAATATCGCTACAATTTACCATTACACCCAAATCAATAACTTCAAAATTATTACAAGTCAAAATTAAACCCAAGATATTTTTACCAATATCGTGAACATCACCTTTTACAGTCGCAAGAACAATTTTACCTGCTTTTGTTTTGCTATTACTTGTTTCTAGATATTGTTTTAAATAATCAACTGCCTGTTTCATTGTACGGGCACTTTTTACAACTTGAGGTAAAAACATTTTACCAGCACCAAAAAGTACACCAATTTCATTCATTCCATCCATAAGATGTTTTTCAATAATTTGAAGTGGTGAAAAATCTTTTAGAGCCTCGTCTAAATCTTGTTGTAAATATTCAGGATTACCTTTTATTAGAGCGTATTGCAAACGTTTTTCGACAGAGTCGTTTCTCCATTCTAAATTATTTACCTTGTGAGAAGAGCCAGCTGTATTATCCATTGTTTGAGCATATTCTAAGAGTCTTTCTCCAGCATCCTCTCTTCGGTTTAAGACAACATCTTCCACAAGTTCTCTTAATTTTGGCTCAATTTCATCATAAATTTCAAGCATAGACGCATTCACAATAGCCATTTCTAACCCAGCATTTATTGCGTGATACAAAAATACGCTATGGATAGCCTCTCTTATTCTATTTAAACCTCTAAACGAGAAAGAAATATTACTTATACCACCAGAAATAATAACCTTTGGATATTTTTGTTTAATAATTTTTGTAGCCTCAATAAAGGAAATACCATTAATGTTATGTTCTTTAATACCAGTTGCTATTGGAAAAACATTAAGGTCAAAAATTATATCACAAGGCGAAATTCCAACTTTTTCAGTAAGAATTTTGTATGCTCTATCAACAATTTCAACACGTCGTTCTGTAGTTGATGCTTGTCCTTGCTCGTCAAATGCCATAACCACCATGGCAGAACCTAATTCTTTTATGGCTTTTGCGTGTTCGATAAATTTTTCTTCGCCCTCTTTTAAACTTATTGAGTTAACGATTGATTTACCTTGAATACATTTTAAGCCAGCCTCAATAACATCAAACTTTGAACTGTCCAACATAATTGGAACTCTTGCGATTTCAGGTTCAGAGGCTATAAGGTTTAGAAACTCAACCATTTGAGATTTTGTATCAATCAAAGCCATATCAAGACTTATGTCTATTATGTTTGCACCATTTTCTATTTGTTCACGTGCAATACTCAAAGCCTCTTCGTAATTTTTTTCTTGAATAAGTCTTGCAAATTTTTTAGAGCCGGTAACGTTTGTTCTTTCTGCAACAATTGCAAATCTCTGTTTATCATTCAATGAAAAAGGCTCTAAACCACTAAAAACAGATTGTTCTTCAATTTGAGGAATTTGTCTTGGCTCATATTTTTTCAAAACATTAGAAATTGCTTTAATATGTTCAGGAGAAGTTCCGCAACATCCACCGCAAATATTTACACAGCCCTCTTTTGCAAGATATGCATAACCTTTTGCCATATCTTCTGGAGTTTCATCATATCCACCAAAAGCATTTGGAAGTCCAGCATTTGCGTACAAACTAATATAGCAAGTTGCGATTTTCGATAATTTTTCGATATATGGAATCATTTCTTCAATACCTAAAGCACAATTTATGCCAATAGATATTGGATTAAAAGGTCTTATGCTGTAATAAAAAGCCTCTAAAGTTTGTCCTGAAAGAGTTCTTCCTGATTTATCTGTAAGAGTAACAGAAACCATTATTGGAATATCTTTTTGATGTTTTTCTAAAGATTTTTTTATAGCAAACAAGGCTGCTTTTGCATTTAGAGTATCAAAAATTGTTTCAACCAAAAACACATCAACATCATTTTTTATAAAAATTTCTGCCTGTTCAGAATAATTTTCAACCAATTCATCAAAGGTTACATCTCTAAATGCTGGATTTTCAACATCAGGTGAAATTGACGCCGTTTTATTTGTAGGCCCAATTGACCCTGCTACAAAACGAGGTTTTTCAGGGGTAGAATATTCTCTTGCAATTTCTTTGGCAACTTTTATTGATGCCGTATTTAATTCTTCAATATAATTTTCTAAATGATAATCCTTTTGAGAAATTTTTGTTGATGAGAAAGTATTTGTTTCAATAATATCAGCACCAGCCTCTAAATAAGCTCTATGAATATGCTTTAAGACTTCCGGTTTTGTAAGAGCCAAAACATCGTTATTACCTTTTAAATTTACTTTTGAATTTTTAAAAATTTCACCTCGAAAATCTTCTTCAATAAGATTTTGCTTTTGAAACATCGTTCCAATAGCACCATCAAGTATAAGAATTTTTTCTTTTAAAAGGTCTGTAAACTTGCTCATAATGTATTGATAATACCATAAAATAGGGAATATTTTTAATTGTAATGATTTATTAAAATAGTATATTCCGCCCACTTCACAAAGTAATTATTATGTGTTAAAATGCAAATGGAAAGTAGGTAAGAATGTCATTAATTAATACAATAGGCCTAATGCAAGCAACAGCAATGCGACATGACGCTCAGTATAATATGATGATGGGTAACCAAGCAAGAATTAATGCAATTAGTGCAATTGGCCCAAATTCGAATATGGAAGCTTTGCATAAAATGGATAAACAAATGAGTATGCAACAACTTCAAAACAAAATGCTAATCCAAATGGCAGATGCTTTCGAAAAAAATCATAGAGCAAAAACTAAAAAAGCAGAAGGTTTTGATACATTCGCTTAATTAGAAGAAAAATTTAGAAAAAAGACTTGAACAAAATGTTCAAGTCTTTTTTGTTTTAGCTAATTTTTTGATTAGACATTAAAAAGCCCATATTTTGCCTCGAAACTTGAGGCAAAATATGGCTTACTTTGGTTTTAACTCTCCTCTCTCTCTTAATTTGTAACTACTACTTTTTCATAATTCTATTTACATAGCTTGTTGTCTGTTAATAAAGATATTACGGTTGTAAATAGACATTTGTTGGTTTATGTATCTTTCCATTTGATCTTGAATAAAAACTTTTCTTCTTAATGAGCATAATCCAACACAGCATGTTCTTTCGTTGTCAAAAAAATTCTTCAATAGTTCCATAGCATTTCTCCATTTTTTGTGTATAATAAACTGTAATGTTACATATTCTTATTAAGAATATTTTTTTAAAAGTCAACATTTTATTTTAAAGGAGAAAAAATATGGCAAAAATTACTAAAGAAATGGGTATTATGGAAATCGTACAAGCTTACCCAGAAACAATAGAAGTATTCCAAAGATTTGGAATGGGTTGCATCGGTTGTGCAGCAGCTAGATTTGAAAACTTAGAAGCTGGTGCAAAAGTTCACGGTATCGACATTGATGCAATGGTTGATGCTATGAATGATGTTGTTGAAGCATCTGCTCAATAAGGTCACTTCAAATGGCACTTTGGAAAACATTTTTAGCTTTAGGATTTTTATTACTAATCCTTGAAATCGTAACACCAACAACTTTCTTTTTAAGTTTGGCAATAGGTTCTTTTGCAACTGGAATATGTGCTGTATTTTTTGACACATACAACGTTTTAATTCCAGTTTTTGTAGTGGTTTCAGTAGCATCATTATTGTTATTTAGACCATTTTTAAGAAACAATCAAAAAGACAAAGAAGCAACTGGTATTGAAGAAAAATATATTGGCAAAACTGCAAAAGTTCTTGAAAAAGTAACTAAATATTCAGGTGTTATAACACTTTACGGTGAGAGATGGGATGCAAGACTTTTCGAAAGCGAAGAGGAAATCCCTGAAAATTCTGAAGTAAAAATTGTTAAAAATGACAGTCTTATTATGTACGTAGAAAAAATTTAAAGGAGCAAATATGGGACTTTTTTTATTTATATTATTCATCCTTGCAGTAGTTTATGTACTAAAAGGTGTGATTATTGTTCAACAAACTGAAGAAATGATTATTGAACGTTGGGGTAAATTCCACGCAGTTTTACGTCCAGGCTTAAATTTCATCATTCCTTTCATCGATACTCCTCACGGAATTACAATGAAGGTTTCACAAAAAGGTATTGATGGTCAAACTTATTCTTATGTAAGAATTATGAATAAAATTGATATGAGAGAATCTGTTTACGATTTTCCAAGACAAAACGTAATCACAAAAGATAACGTAACAATTAGCATTAACGCTTTATTATATTTCCAAATCGTTGATTCAAAATCAGCTGTTTACGAAATTACAAACCTTGTTGACGCAATCGAAAAATTAACACAAACAACTTTAAGAAACTTAGTTGGTCAATTAGATTTGGACGAAACATTAGTTTCAAGAGATAAAATTAACCAAGAATTAAGAGCAATCCTTGATGAGGCAACAAACAAATGGGGTGTTAAAGTTAACCGTGTAGAACTTCAAGACATTAACCCACCAGCTGACATCCAAGCTGCTATGGAAAAACAAATGAAAGCAGAACGTGAAAAACGTGCTGTAATTCTTGAATCAGAAGGTTTAAAACAATCTGCAATCTTGAAAGCTCAAGGTGAAAAAGAAGCCGCTATCAACAAAGCAGAGGGTGAAAAACAAGCTGCTATCTTAAAAGCTGATGGTGAAAAACAAGCAAGAATTTTACAAGCTGACGGTGAAAAAGAGGCTATCAGAATGATTGTTGACGCTTTAGCAGAAAATGGTCAAGCTGATAAATACTTAATCGCTATGAAATACCTTGAAACACTTAAGCAAATCACATCAGGTCAAGATAACAAGGTTATCTACTTACCTTACGAGGCAACTGGTGTACTAAGTTCAATCGACGGTATCAAGGAAATGCTTACTGCTAAAAAATAACCAACTGAGTAATTAAAATATTTTATAATCAAATTAAACTGAATATGAAAAAGGAGAAATGATTATGAAATATGAATGTACAGTTTGCGGTTATATTTACGAGGGCGACTTGACCAAAGAATCTGATGATTATCTTTGTCCAGAATGCGGTGTTGGTAAAGAAGCTTTCGAAAAAATAGAAGACTAAAACAAACAAAAAGGGGCGAAGCCGTTGGCTTCGCCCCTTTTTTTTAAATCTTTTAAACCTTATTACAAGTCATTAAACATAAACTCTTCAGAATCTCTTAGTCTTGGCTTTGTTGGAGTGAAATCATAATCAATCTTTGGCTCTTCTTTTATTAAAATTACATCAACTTCTCTTTGCTGATTTTTAATATTCTCCAAGTTTTGATTTGTTTCATTCATTTTTTGTTGAGCTTGTTCTGCTTTTTGTTTAGCTTTTAGAGCTTTCTTTTCAGCCTTTTGAACTTTTTTAGCTTGTTGTTTTGCTTTAAAATTAGCTATCTTTGAATGAAATTTAGAATTTTGCTTTTCAATACCTTTTTTAGTGTTGTTGTAAGCTTTTATAGTTTCACGTTTTGTAGCTCTATAAGCTCTTGCACCATAGCGTTTTGTACCACGTCCAGCAATAACAGCACCACGCTTTGCATTCAATTTAGCACTATCAACAACAAGAGGATTTGTTTTAACAATTTCAGGATGATTAAAGTAGTTACTGTATTCATCCACGTTATAAGCTATAAATTGTAATTCTTGTGTAACCTGTGGAGCTAAATACATTTTTGAATGTCGTTTTATCCATTCCATTTGCTCTGTTTGAGGAGCAAAGTTTGTTGGAATCATACGATTTTCACGAGAAGATAAAAGTTTTTGGTAATTCTTTTGCCAAAGAATTACTTGTTTATTTGGGTCAATCAAATAAACTTGAGTTGACAATCTCATAGCTGGGTCAACTACGGCTGCCCCAGGAATATTCAAGAAATCCCAAATTGTTCTTCTCATAAAATAATTTTGAACATCCATATTAGAGGTAATCAATAAAATCCAATTTGCTCTAAAGTTGTAATTTATCTGTTTTAAAGCCATATAATCAATGTTATACGTATTTTTAAAATTAAACATTGTTTGTTGAGTTAATCTTCTTGTTTTATCACTTGCAAAAAGAACTCTTTTAACATAGCTAATAGTTGGTGCATTAAAGCCTTTTACCGTATTTAAGTAATTTACTATATCGTTAGAAATAAGTTCAGATGCTTCAGGATAAACAAATGCATCCGGCTCTTTTTGTGATAAGGTATCAGGTAAAACTAAAACTTTTACAGTATTATTTGCAGCAAAACAAGGTTGTGCAAACATAAACAAAATTAATAAAAATACCTTCACAAAAATTTTCATGATAAGATTATATCATATTCTTTCTTAGAGTGCTAATTATTAAAAAGGAGTTAACAAATGGATTACAAAGAACTATTAGAAAAAGCAAAAGAAGCTAGTAAAAATACTTACTCACCATACTCAAATTTTCCAGTTGGTGCTTGTCTTGTAACCCCTAGTGGCAAAACTTTTGTAGGTACAAATGTTGAAAACGCTAGTTTTGGTGCAACAATTTGTGCAGAAAGAAGTGCTATTATGAATATGGTTGTAAATGGTGAAAGAGAAATTGAAGCGATTGCAATCTACGGACCAAAAATGAAAATGTGTGCTCCTTGTGGCATTTGCAGACAAGTTATAGCAGAATTTAAACTTAAAAATGGGACAACACATATTATTCTTGAAGGTGAAGACGGAGAACCTAAAGCTTTCACTCTTGAAGAAATTTTACCTTTAGGTTTTGAACTATAAAAAATGTTTATCATTGAATTTATTGTAAATTATTGGAAGAAAAAATATCACACAGAAACTCCAAGAGATTTACCAAATTTAGAAACGCAACCTTATCCAGTATACGACTATAGCAAAGACGAATACGAAAATTGTGAACACGTCTTCATGCCTGTAGATAGTACTGGAGAGGTTTTAGCGTGTACAAAATGTGGTTTCGTTAAAAAGAAAGATGAAATTATACCTAAAAAGGAAAATAATAACCCTTTTGAAATGTAATCGACTATTTTAATTGGTAAGTACATTTTGAACAATGAGCTTTTGGCTCTTTGCACAAATTATCATACATATCATACATTTCTTCAATTTTTACAACAAGAGGACTTCCACATTTAGGGCAGGCAATCTCTGTTTCGCCTTGTAAAATCAATTCTCTTATATTTAATTCAGCTTCATAAGTAATCTTATCAGGTTCAAAAACTTTTTCATGCATTTTTATTTCTTTTGGTGAAATCTTTAAACCTTTTGCAAGATTTTGTCTTATTGTTACTGGAAGAAAAAGCTCTTGAGAAGATTCAATACCCTCAATAATTTCTTCTTTCACGTTACATTTTTTCGCTAAGGCTGAAATAGTAAGCCCTACGTGTTCTCTTTTTTCTCTTATAAATTCTGCTAAACTTTTCATAAAATTATTATATGATAAAATATTTTATTATGAAAAAGATTTTAAGCATTTTATCAATATTTTTACTTTTAACTCAAGTTTCATTTGCTAGCACTCCAGTAGATTTTATTTACATCAATGGCTCAAACAACAATAGCCCAAAAATGTATAACTGGTTTATTAAGGGAATAAATAAATTTCACCCTTACCTAAAAGCTCAAATTGAAAAAGATAAATATACTTATGAGTATTTTTTGAATAATGGTGAATACGTAATTGAAGAAAAACCGTCAAATTATTTTTGGGGATACAAAAGCCAAGAAGATTTGATGTTTATGAGAGAGAAAGCAAACTCTCTTCGCTCAATTAGTCCTTTTATTGCATATTGCGTAAGAAATACTATCGCAGATATTATGCACGATGCTATTTGGGTTCAAAAAAATCACAACATGATTCCTATTATTCAAGAATTGGATGCTCAAATTAAAGCAGATTTAAAACAAGGGAAAAAGGTTGTTCTTTTAGGTTATTCTGCAGGAACTTTTATTACTATGGAATACTTATTCAATAAAGCTCCTTACATTGATATAAAAGAATGGTTTAGCGACAAAAACCTTGATAAAGATTTAGTGAAAGTTATTGAAAACAATCCAAGAAAAAACACTTGCCTAATGGCATTTGTTGGTTCAAACTTAACTAACGCATCTCCTCTTGGACAAGTTATGACAAACCCTAATAAACAAGAATTCAAACAAGCTTATCTAAATATTGATGCATATACAGATAAATATTGTGTTCCAGAGGGTTCTGTATTAGGTGTTATAAATTATGCCAGCCCAATTCCATTGTTCTATTCAGATATGACTGATAAAAGAACAGATGGCGTAAAATTTTATAAATTATTATACAAGTATTTAATTGAACATAAGTTCTTTTTCTTAACAGTAAATTGGGCAGATGACCCACTAGGTTTCCCAAACGGTGTGAACCGTACTAACGAAGAACTTAAAAATTTAATTGATATGGATTTTGATAGTGAACTAGGTTTCTTCTATGATTATTCTAAAAAAGAAAGTTTGAGAACTTTTGCTGGTGCTCATACTTCTTACTGGAACTCTAAAAAACGTTTTGCAAAAGCTATTGTAAAAGGTTATACAGAGGGTCACATGTACCAATATGATGAGGAAACAGTAAACAAACGTAATAACAAAAAGAGTAAAAAATAATTATGGAGAAACTTACTTTAGCAATAATTGTTCCGTGCTATAACGATTCAGAAATTTTAAAAACAACTTTTAATGAATTATCAAAAATTCTTAAAGATTTAAAAAATAAAAATAAAATTTCTGAAAATAGTTATCTTTCTTTTATTGACGATGGAAGTAGCGATAAAACTTGGAATACAATTACAGAGCTAAATGTAAAAGGGATAAAACTATCTAAAAACTTTGGACACCAATCAGCTTTACTTGCTGGATTGTTTGAAAATGAAGCAGATATTTTTATAACGCTTGATGACGATTTACAAGACGATATAACTCTTATTGAGCAAATGATAGATAAATACCAAGAGGATTATGAAATCGTTTTTGGAGTAAGAAACGATAGAAAATCTGATAACATTATAAACAGAGTTTTGACCAATATTTATTACAAACTAAACAAAACCTTAAAGATGAATACAATTCCTCATCACGCTGATTTTAGACTTATTTCAAAAAGAGTTGTAGAGGTCTTAAAAACATATCCTGAAACAAATTTGTATTTGAGAGGATTAATTTCAAACTTAGGTTTTAAATCAACTACACTTTATTACAAAAGAAACAAAAGAATTGGTGGGGAAAGTCATTATAACCTTTTAAAAAGATTTCAACTTGCAGTTGATGGAATAACATCTTTTTCTGTATCACCACTTAGATTTATAAGTGTTTTAGGTTTATTGTGTTTTGCATTTGCAATTCTTATGACAGTTTATGCACTTTATTATTACGTAAGCACAAAAGAACCTGTTTCAGGTTGGACTTCACTATTTATTTCTCTATATTTTATCGGAGGGATACAATTATTATCTATCGGTATTCTTGGTGAATACATTGGAAAAATCTATAAAGAATCAAAACACCGTCCAAGATACATTGTAGAAGAAAAATCTGATAAATAATTTATGTAAAAAAGCCTTAACAATAGACATTTCACTAGCAATTTTTATTTTTAGGAACATTAATCCTAGTATGAAGATTTCACCAGTAAATTTTGTAAATTTTAAAAGTAATATAAAAGTCAACAATATGAATACTCAAGCACAAAGAGCATTCATGACTCAACCTCTGAAAAAAGATGCTTTTACAAAATCTGCATTTAATACTGATACAGCAATAAAATCTTTAAGCACAATAAAAGGGAGCAAAAACAAACCAAAATTTAATGACTGGTATTTGCAAAATATTAAAAATGAACTTCAAGCAGAACCTAGAAAATGGGATGCCATAAATTCTTTAGCAAAAAATCCAAAAATTAATGGTGAATTTGTATATATGCTTGCCTCTCAACCTTTGGACAAATTGAATGAAATAAAATTTTATTCAGAAGTTAAAGACGAAAAAGGTGAAACAAAGTACGACGGCAAAGCCTTGATGAACTTTAATGATAAGGCAAATGCAGAGGATTTAACAAAAGTTAGACCATTAACTAAAACTTCTCTTTCACCAAAAAATATTGTTGCACTATCACAAGAAAAAGAATTGCCTGATTTAAACAAATTAGCGGATAAAATCGTAGAAATCGAAAAAGAACAAGGTAAGAATTTAGAAGAAATCTCTGTTACAAAAGATGCTTATAAAAACAAAGAAACTCTTGTCGTTGCAAAAAGCAATAATGATACAAAAATCACAAAAGCTTTTGATAAAAACCTAAAAGCTATTTATGAAGAAAAAAGAGTTGAAGATAAAGAGAAAAATATCTTCAAAACTTACACAAAAGATTTTAGAAACAATTCAACTTCAGAAGTGACTTCTACCTTTGATAAAGATGCAGAGTTCGAGGTTGTAACTAATGAAATTAGAACACAACTTGATAAAAATGGTAATGTTGAATATACAGAAAAATCAACTCCATCAGAAGTTCAAGGTGTATTAAATGTTGTTCGTACTGATAAAGACGGTAACGAAACAGTTTTAAGTTCAGGTAAAATCGATAAGAAAACTGGTATCGTCTCTGTTAAAAAAGAAATGACATCTTTAGATGGTACAAAAACAAATTATTTATACGAAAATGACCCACAAGGTAATAGAATTTTAGACTACAAAATTACAGATAAAAAAGGTAAAGTTCTTCTAAACCGTTCAGAAGCTTTTGAAGTAATTAATGAAAACAAATTTATCTCTTCAAGAGGCGATGAAAGATACCAAATTGATGTAGTTAAAGATGGCGTAAAAGTTCAAAATCTAAAAGATAAAAATAAAAAAGCAGAATTTAGAATTGGCAAGGAATTGGATGACAAGCCACAAATGCTAATCAACACTTTAAAACAAATCTCAGGTGATGAGTTAATCAAAATGAGAGAAAACATTGATACTCTTGTAGGTGTTGATAACTGCTTAGATTCAAATTATGATGGTGGATTAGAAGCTATTTTTACTGGCGATAATGCTTATTTATTAACTCATGAAATTGGTCATACAATTGATTTCAAAAATACTGATTCAACAACACCAGACGCCTTTAAAAAGACTTTTAAAAATACAATTTCTATGAATAAAGAAGTTAATAAAAAATATGATGAAGAAATGGAGAATTTCTTAAAAGCATTTCCTGATGCACAAAGAAAACACATCGACTATTTTATAAGAAAAGAAAATCATTTAGGCGGTGAAAAAGGTGGAGTTAGCGAAACAATAGCTGAAACAAATGCCTTACTAAATACGCCAAAAACAGATAATTCTCTAAGATTTAGAACACAATATTTGCAACAATATTTTCCAAAAACAATTACAGAAGTCGCTAAACAATTAGGGTAAAATTTAAAAATTATTTTTTAAATTGTTTGCAATAAGCATCAACATCTAAAGCCTTACCTGTAGCAGATTTAAGAATTTCTTCTTCTGTTTTTGATGCACCATATTTGAAAATTTTGTTATTAAAGAATTTTGCAGTATCTTTTGATTCTGTAAGTTTTACAGTACCGTTTTTAGAGGCAGTATTATACAACTGTTCAGCAACAACTTCACCCTCTGCATAATAATGATAATAAACAGGAGAATGGATAAAATGATCTATATCAGTCCATTCTAATTTGCTGTAATTTTTGTTACTATATTTTTTGCCACAATCTTTCCAAAGTTTTTGTAAATCCTGATCAGGATTTTCGTACATAGCTTTTTCAAAACGGTCAACTTGAATATATGAACGAATTTTGTCAGCTTTGTTTGAAAGAGAAGCTTCTTCAATTTCTTTTGTAGCTTTTTCTGGTAAATCTAAAACTTTTGAAATAGTTCCCTCTTTCTCCATTAATCCACCCATCAATAAAGCAACACCCTCATCCAAAGTTTCAGAGGCTATTGTTTTTTGATTGTTTGGTAATTTTTCACCAAAGCTTGAATAATGTACTGCATGACCAAGCTCATGCATTAGAGTACTTACTGCAAACAATGGCTTATTTTTTAAATCCAAGTCAGCTAAAACACGAACATCCTTGTTTGGGTCAACATTATTTGTTTGTCGTGAATTAATTTTGTTTTGTCTTGGGAACAAATCAAATTTTGTTATAGGCATCTCCATAATATTCCAGCCCATATTTTTATATACATCAGTACATAAGCCTAGAATATTGTTTTTACCTAATCTACTACTTATGAGTTTTTCTGTTTCTTTTGAAATGCATTTTTGATTTTTTTCAATATCATTTGTCGCATTAGTAATTTTTTCAAACATATCATCAACCTGCTTAGAATCTTTTCCTTGTTCAGCAAGTTTCATTTCATAAAAATTAGCATAACCATTTTTCTTTGCGTAAGTATTTCTAGCTTTTACTAATTTAACAATATCCTTTGAGATGTAATCTCTGTATTCCACACCCTCAGGATTTTCAAATTTGTTTGCTTTTAATTGAACCTTCTTTTCAAGGTTAGAAACTTTTTCATAATCCTTGTCAGTTTCTTCTACTTCTGCAGAATTGTATGCCTCAAAGGTTTCTAAGACTTCATCCAATTCTTGTTTTAAATCAGGATTTTTAATCTTTGTATTTTCTTTTAGGTTTTTAAATTTATCGTACAATTTTTCATCTTGATAAAAAGTATTGCAAGCTTCACTTGCTTTATCATATTTATCTTGATTTTCTTTAGAATTGTCAGTTATATAATCCCAGTATGCTTTTCCAGCTTCAACCTCTTTTGAATGATAATCATTGTTTAATTTATTGATAGCATTTTTAACATCATGTTCTTCTTTTGTTAAAGGTTTTAAAGATTTTTTTGCAACCTGAGTTTTGCCTAAAAATGGCATAACATAAGAAGAGGTATTTTGAACTAAAGACTCATAATTTTTTTGCTCTGTTTTATTTTCTAAAATAGCTTCTTCTTTAGTTGGGGTATTTTTACTTATACTTATTTTTGAAATTTTGTTATTGTTAATTTGCATTTAAAAGACCTTTTATACAGATAAATTATAACAATTTGAGATAGTTTTCGCAAGTGGATGTAAATTAAAATAAAGCAGTTGTAAAGAAAGAATATTTTTTGTATAATAAAAGCACAAATCAAATAAAAACCGTAAAATGGGTTCGTGGCGCAGCGGTAGCGCAGGAGACTCTTAATCTCTTGGTCGTG